>ERZ772962.194-NODE-194-length-33488-cov-15.570365_pt1 | contig 33488 bp, 31 predicted proteins | sample MGYA00580676_ERZ772962 | MGnify/ENA primary metagenome ERZ772962 (study PRJEB29015, sample SAMEA2738049) | human oral metagenome | biome: human oral; feature: human-associated habitat; material: saliva | place: China | collected 2230 ...
GGCAACGGCGTTTTTACGAACACACCGTGCGCGACGAAACGGATTTGCAACGTTGTGCAGACGACATCCATTTCAATCCCGTCAAACATGGATTATGCGACAATGTCCACGATTGGGCATTTTCGTCGTTTCACCGTTATGTGCGGGACGGATGGCTGCCGTTGGATTGGGGCGGAACAAAAGAAACGGCGGTAATGAGTTTTGGGGAGTGAATGTAATAATAAAACTACCCTATTTCTCTTTAAATGATATTTGGATTTAAAATATCATCATATTTCCCAAATTCGGGAAACAGTATGATTTTATCTTTTTGTGAATAATGTTCTTTTTTTTCATACCTTTGATTGGTTGTGAAGTCTTCTTTCAAAACATAGCATTCATCATTTTCGGCATTAAAAAAGTAAGCCGTGCCTTCAGCCATTTCATGAGAATCCAAACTCATATATTCCCGCCAAACTGCCATAGAAAGGTAATATCTTTCTGAATCGGGATATTTCTGAAACTGGTGGGTAAGATAGCCTCGTCCCCAGTTGTCAAAAAAATTTACTGAGAAAAAATCGTTACTCTCATTTAGTGTAATGACATAGGTAGGCTTTTCAATGAAAGATCCAATGATTACCGCATATAACATTTTTTTGTCATGCAGTTTTTTTGCTTCTTCTTGAGTAAGAGGACTGCAGGCTCCTTGGTCTTCTCCCCATAACCATTCTTGACAATAAAAAATTCGAAATGAGTGTGTATTCATTTGTATACCTTTCCTGTGTGATCTCTAATTGTAACGTTATGCTGTCGTGCAGCAAGCTGTAGCCTGCACACCTAGCCGACCGCGTGCGTACCGCACACACGCGGTTACTTGATTAACGGTTTACCATTTTCAAATTTGCTTTCGTTGAAGCTGCTACTTTTCAGACGGCCTCAAATACCCATACGGCCTATCCGTCAATCCACAAACCGCCCACCTAAAACAAACCAATGTGCAGGCTGCTTTTCAATTCCGTTGAAGTTTTGTTTTCAGGTAGCCTTTTCTTAACTTGGCGGCAGCCGCAGTTTCAAAAATCAGAGATCGCTGTTATCCGCCAAACAACGCCGTTTTGCCTTCCGCGCCGGAAACATCCAGCACTTCAATTCCTTCCCCTGCCAACACGGCTTGCGTCAGCATGGCTACGCCGCCGGAGGGGCCGATTTCCAAAATCCGCCGCACGCCCAGCGCGGCCATGCTGCGGCATTCAGCCACCCAGTCCACGGGATTGACCAACACATTTTGCGCGATGCCGCGCGCCTGTTCCGCATCCAAACCGCAGGCGGCCGCCCATTCGGCTGTTTGCGCTACGGCGGGTAACATGGCGGGGTGGTGGAAGCCGACTTCCACATCCAGCCGCCACAGCAGGTTTTCGGGCGTTTGGCCGTTGGCATCTTTCACCGTGTCCGACAACACGCCGCACACGCGCGCCACCGATTCTGGCTTGCCGCTGACGACAAAACCGTCCGCGCTGTTCTGCAAGCCGATACACGGGCGGTCGGCGGAATCCGCGGGGAACAGTTTGTCAATCACGGCGGCAAGCTGCCCGCGGCTCACGCCCTGCACCATCACCATCGGATGCAAGCCGTCGTGCAGATACATGCCCGTTGCGCGCCCTTGCAGCGTGGCCGCCGCGCCAATCAATTCGGCCAAAGCCAGCAGTTTGGCAGCATGCTGCGGCTCGCGTATCAGATAACGCCCGAGTATGCCCTGCGAATGCCCGATCACGCCCGCCGCCTTGCCGCTGTCCAGCCCGCGCGCTTCCAGCGTGTGCAGATTGGCGATTTGCGCAAGGAAAATGCCGGGAACGCTCACGGCGGCACGCACCAAATCGATGCCGTCCGCGCCGTTTTCCGCCCATTTTACCGGCTCGAAACCCTGCGGGCGGGCGGCGGCAAGCTGCCCGGCCACAGGCGCCAAGATTTGGGCGGCAGCGGCGGCCACTTCGTTTGCCCTGTCCCGAGCCCCGTCGGCCAAAGCCTCGCGCAGGCTGCTTATCCAATCAAAGCCCTGCCCGGAAAAACACAATGCGAACGGTTCGTCATAAAAATGTTCCGGCAGGCGGTTTTGTTGCAGTTGGCTCATGGTTTCACTCCCTCCGTAATCGGTGTTGAACGGTTTGCAAAACTTAATATGATGATTGTATGACGAATAACGCTATTGTGCCACGCACTCAAATCAAACATGGTTTTCAGACGGCCTCATCCATTTCGCGCTATCATTCCGTTTTATTGTTGAAAGGAAACACCATGCCCGCCGTGATTACATCCCCCGAAAAACTCGCCGCCGCACAAGCCTTGTTTGCCGAAACCCTGATGGCCGCGCTGCCGCAAAAAGCAGCCTGCACCGTATCGGGCGCGGGTGGCGGCTTTGAAACCGAAGTAGCTTATTCGCCTGAACTGGATTTGTGGTACACCATGCAGCCGCAGGGCAAAAAATGCTGGAACGGCTTCGGCATCGGCCAGCCCGTGGCCGGCAAAAAAGTGTCGATTGCGGCGGAAATCAATTTCCCCACCGAAGGCCTGAACCGTGCGGTGTCCGGCGTGTTCGCGGAAGATGGCCACGGCGGCATTTGGGTGCTGCACCGAGGCAAAATCCGTGGCGGCAAGGAATTGTTTTTCCGCCATTTCGGCGGCGAAACGCTGACAGCGGACGACGGCGGCAAAGAAGAAACGTTTGCCCTGGTCGGACGGCTGGACGATGCGGATTTTGCGGCCAAACTGGCGGCGTTTGTGAAGGAAATTCTGCGGATTAAGGCGGCGGCAAAAGCATGCGGATAATCGGAATCTAGCTTAAAAAATCAATGTAAAGAAGCTCTGTTTTGGAGAGATGACGGAAAAATCAATCCGTCTTTTATCAATGCCTTTTTAAGCAAATCGGTATTCTTTTGCCAAAATCCCATATCAATTTTGATGCAGGCATCGTTCTGCCTGCATCAAATTGTGCGCCTATCTTGATAGAGGCCGTCTGAAAAACAGTTGCCGCAATATTTTCAGACGGCCTGCCGTATTTTGACATGGCTTTTCCTACTTTGTTTGGCTTCGCCGCGTTTTAAAACAGCCGAAAGAAGGACGGTTTGTCTGCCGCCGGTGCTTCGGCTAGAATGCCCGTCCGCACCCGCCCCGATATTTCTAAGAAAAATACCATGTCCGCACCATCCAATCATTATGCTGCCCCTTTGCTGGTGGTCGGCTGCGTCGTCTTCGGCCTCGGCAGCCTGATTGTCAAATTCGTCCCCGTCGGTGCTTATGCCATCGCGTGGTGGCGGTTGCTGATTTCCGGCTTGGTCTTTTGGTTTCTGGCACGGCGTTTCGGCCAGAAACTGCCGCGCAGCAAAACAGCCCTTGCCTATGCCCTGCTATCGGGTGCCGCGCTCGGCATCGATTTGGCTTTGTGGCACGAAAGCATTTACAGCGTCGGCCCGGGCATTTCCACCCTGCTCAACAGTTTGCAGATTTTTTTCCTTGCCGCCATCGGCTTTTTCCTGTTTGACGAGAGGCTGAACAAGCTGCAAATCTTCAGCCTGATTATGGCTGTCGGCGGCGTGGCGATGATTGCATTCCCCGAGTTCGGCCATAACGGCAATGCGGTTTGGGGTTTTGTCAGCGGCATTATTTCGGGTGGGATGCTGGCGTTGTCGATGACGTTTATCCGCAAAACGCATCAGGCCGAACCGACTGCGCTGTTTCCCATGATGCTGCTGGTCAGCATTGGCGGCGTGTTGGCGTTGCTGTTGCCGACTTTGGTTTTCGACTGGGGCCGGCTGTATCCCGCAACGGCGCGCGACATCGGGCTGGTTTTGGTTTACGGTGCGGTCATGCAGTGTTTCGCCTGGGGGTTGATTGCCTACGCCATACCGCTGTTGTCGTTGTCGCTGACCGGCCTTCTGCTGCTGAGCGAACCCGTTGCCGCCTTGTTAATCGATTATTTCTGGCTGGACAAACCGATTAACGCCGTACAATGGGGCGGTGCCGCGCTGACCTTGCTGGCGATTTACTTAGGTTCGCTGAAAACAAAGGCGCATTGAGCCGCCGAATCTCCCTATCCGGCCTGCCTTTCGTGTAGAATCACGCCCTTATCCCACAGGCCGTCTGAAAACCGATGAATAAGTTTGCCCAAGCCCTTTCCGCCGCACTCGACCTCTGCGTCGCCACCAAAGAAATCAGCGTTTCTGGCCGCCCCGTCGGCTTTATGTACCGCGAAGAGCCGGTTTTCGACAACGACAGCGGCTGGCGTTTTTTCAGCGGCGACGAAAGCGACGGCTACACCGACAATCCCGACAACTTCACCGTGTGCGGCATCGGAAAAATCACCGCATCCAATCCCGACATCCTGCCGCTGCTTCAGGAAAAGGCAGGCGCGTGGGAGTGGACGGAAGAAGGATTTCAAGCCGTCGGCGACTGGCAGCCGAAAGAATAAAACCGTTTTTTCAGACGGCCTCAGGCCGTCTGAACGTATTTGAACGCACGCCGCAGCGCGTCAAACGGAACATCTGCCCCGCCGTATCCGGTCAGGGGTATCAACCCGAAAGGAAATCATCATGAACATCATAGAACCGAACCTGAACGGCGAACATCTGCGTATCGGCATCGTCCAAGCGCGCTTTACCAACGAAGTGGGCTCGGCCATGCTCAAAGCCGCCGTAGAAAAACTGCACGAACTGGGCGTGAAGGATGACAACATCACCGTAACCACCGTACCCGGCGCATTGGAAGTACCGCTGGTGCTGCAATCGATGGCCGGCACGCAACGCTTTGACGCACTGATTGCCATCGGTTGCGTTATCCGCGGCGAAACCTATCATTTCGAATTGGTCTCAAACGAATCGGCCGCCGGCATCACCCGCATGACTCTGGATTACAGCATCCCCGTCGCCAATGCCATCCTGACCACCGAAAACGACGAACAGGCACATGCCCGCATCGTTGAAAAAGCGCAGGATGCCGCTGTCGTGGCCGTGGAGTGCGGCAATTTGATCAACTTCTTCCTCGGCGAACAAGAAGACTGAGGCCGTCTGAAAGGAACCCGATATGAAAACCAGCCCCCGCCGCCGCGCCCGTGAATTCACCGTCCAAGCCCTCTATCAGGCAGCCTTGAACCACGCCTCCGCACCCGAAGTGGCGAAAAACATCCGCGAAGCCGCCGACTTCAAACGTGCAGACGCCGATTTGTTCACCGCCCTGTTTTTCGGCGCGCACGGCAACAGCGCGGAATACATGCAAATCATCCGCCCCCTGCTCGACCGCGATGAAAAAGACATCAACCCGATTGAGCGCGGCATCCTGCTGATGGCCTGCCACGAACTGAGTGCGATGCCCGAAACACCGTATCCGGTCATCATCAACGAAGCCATCGAAGTCACCAAAACCTTCGGCGGCACCGACAGCCACAAATTCATCAACGGCATTTTGGACAAACTATCGGTACAACTGCGTCCAAACGATCCGAAACGCACGCCATAAACAAAACAGCATCCGCATATAGAAACAGGCCGTCTGAAAACACCCGCTATCGCAGCGGCATTTTCAGACGGCCTGTTTTAATCGAACGGCTTAACGGGAGCGTTTGTAGAGTGCCATATTCTGCTCGGCCGCATCCTGCGCCAAATCACGGTTTTGGCGGTAAATGTCTTTGTATTTCTCCTGAATCTGCGCGTCTGTCAGACCTTTGCCCTGCTCTTTGATTTGGATATTGAACAATTCGATGTCGGTCTCGAATTTTTTAATCCACAAATCGCGCAGTCCGACTACATCCTGATTTTTCACCTGCAAGGTTTTCAATTTTTCGACCGCATCACGGTACAGATTGATATTGCTTTGGTAAATTTCGACGGCCAGTTTGTTTTTCTGCGCCTCATCTTTGGACTTGCCGAATTCAGCAACCTTCTGCCTCATTTCGTCGGAATCCAGATAAGTGGAACTCTGTACGCCGATTTCTTCAATTGCTTTCAACAACACCAAGGCATCGGCTTTAAACGCCGGATCTTCGTTGTTGTTGCCTGCTGCGGGAACGGGCGCATGAGTCCCGCTTGCGGCAGCGGCTTCTGGATCTACCGAAGAAGCGGAAACAGCTGAAGAAGCAACGGGTTGGGCATCGGACGCGGCAGGCTTGGTACTGTTTTCCGGCTGACAAGCAGTCAGAGCCAATGCAGACAATAGGGCGGTGAAGCGTAGGGTTTGTTTCATCATTATGCTTTCAATTCAAACAGATAAAAAATAAAAATAAAAATAAAAATGGAAATTTAAACTGCGGGGGTTTTCAGACGGCCTATTCTTCGTTGCCGTTTTCCACCCGCACACTGTGGTCAATCAGGCCGGGCTGCACAAAGGCTGCCGCGCCCGACGATTTGCTGGCCGACAGGCGTTGCAGATAGTTCTCATCGATGTCGCCGGTCAGATAGAGGCCGCTGAAGCAGGAATCGTCGAAAGCCTCGATTTTCGGATTCATCTCGCGGATAACGGCTTTCAATTCGTCCAAATTCTGAAACACGCAGCCGTCGGCACTGATTTCCGCCGCAACTTCGGCCGCCGTGCGTCCGTTGGCAATCAGCTCTTCCCGGGTCGGCATATCGATGCCGTAAACATTCGGGTAGCGCACTTCCGGCGCGGCGGAGGCAAAAAACACTTTTTCCGCGCCGGAGGCTTTTGCCATTTCGACGATTTCCCGGCTGGTGGTTCCGCGCACGATGGAATCGTCCACCAACAGGATGTTTTTGCCTTTAAACTCGCTGTCCATCGGATTCAGCTTCTGCCGCACGGATTTTTTACGCGTCGCCTGTCCGGGCATGATGAAGGTGCGGCCGATGTAGCGGTTTTTGATGAACCCTTCGCGATACGGTTTGCCCAAATATGCGGCCAGCTCCATCGCGCTGGGGCGGCTGGTATCGGGAATCGGCATCACGACGTCGATTTGGCTCAAGTCCAACTCCCTTTTGACTTTTTCCGCCAGTTTAACCCCCATATTGACGCGCGCTTGGTAAACGGACACGCCGTCGATAACGGAATCCGGGCGGGCAAAATAAACATATTCGAACAGGCAGGGTGCAAGTTTGCTTTGACGGGCGCATTGGCGGCTGTACAGTTTGCCGTCAAGGGTGATAAATACGGCCTCGCCCGGCGCGATGTCGCGCTCCAACTCGAAAGCCAGGCTGTTGAAAACGACGGATTCGGAAGCCACACCCCAATCGGTTTCGCCTTTATCGTTGGTCTGTTTGCCCAACACCAGCGGACGGATGCCGTACGGGTCGCGGAAGGCCAACAGGCCGTAGCCCGCAATCAAGGCCACCACGCCGTACGCGCCGCGTACCCGGCGGTGCAGTTCGCCGACGGCATTGAAAATATGGTCGAGTTCCAACTTATGGCCGTCTGAAGCGGCAACCTCTCGATGCAGTTCGTGCGCCAAAACGTTCAGCAGCACTTCGGAATCGGAACCGGTATTCACATGGCGCAGGTGTTTGTTGCACACGCTTTGATACAGCTCGTCGGTATTGGTCAGGTTGCCGTTATGCGCCAGCACGATGCCGAACGGGGAGCTGACATAAAACGGCTGCGCCTCGGCCGCGCTGCCCGCATTGCCCGCCGTCGGATAGCGGACATGGCCGATGCCGACAGAACCGGTCAAATCGCGCATATTACGGGTGCGGAACACTTCGCGCACCATGCCCTTTCCTTTGTGCATATGGAAAGTGGAACCTTCCAACGTGGCAATACCAGCCGCATCCTGCCCCCTGTGCTGCAACATTTGCAGACCGTCATACAGCAGCTGGTTTACCGGTTCGTGTGCCACAAGGCCGAAAACACCACACATTGAATTCTCCCCAACAGTTAAAACGACGGATAGCTGACTTTTTTCGCCAGATATTCCGGTAAGTACGGCACGGCCACCGAAGCCGCTCCTTCGAAAAATGGCGAACTGTAGGCATTCTGCCATTCATCGCTCTTTGGCAAATCGGTAAAAGCGCAAACCAAAACGGCCAGCGTGACCACGACAAAACCGCGCAACAGGCCGAACACCGCGCCGAGAAAACGGTTCACGCCCCCCAAACCGATTGCCTTGATTGCACCGGTCAGCAGGGAGCGTAAAAAAAACAGCAGCAGCAAAGCGGCGGCAAACCCCGAAATAAAGCCCGCCACGGCCGCCAAAGCAGACGGCCGGATAAAGCTGAAAACCGTCTCGGCCAAAGGCTGGGCCGCCATTTTGGCCGCAATCAGACTCAGCACCCAGCTGACCAAAGACAACACTTCTCCAACCAGGCCGCGCATCATGGCCAGCACCACGGAGAGGCCGATGGCACATAAAGCAAATATATCGAATAAGGTCATTTCGTTATCAAGGGGCAGCCATTATGGTGGCCGTCTGAAAAATCCTGCTTCGGGCAAAATACGTCAGGCCGTCTGAAAATACCGTATGCAGCACTTTTCAGACGGCCTTTTCAGGCTATTTACTCAAAATCACCACGCCGTCGACACCTTGCAGGCGGATTTTCGCCAAAGCATTCTGTGCCGCTTCCTGGCTGCTGAAACTACCGGTGCGTACGCGGTAGACTTTGCCTTTGGCCGTATCTACTTCGTTGATGGAGGCACTGTATCCGGCATCCGCCAAGCGTTGCTGGACTTTTTTGGCCTGCGCCTGCGAATTATAAGCACCTGCCTGTATTATCGCACGCCGGCCTTTCTGGTTATTCAATATTTCTTTCGGATCAGCCTTGGCGGGCTTGGATTTGTTTTCCAATGCCTGCTGGGCTTTGTTGCCGGCGGTTTTTTTGGCGTCGTCGCGTTTTTTCTGTTCGGCCAACCGCTTATCTTCTTCGGCCTTTTTCGCTTCGGCCTGTTTGCGCTCTTCCAAACGTTTTTTCCGCTCGGTCAAACGTTTTTCTTCTTCCGCTACTTTTGCTTCGGCCTGTTTGAGTTCTTCCAGCCGTTTCTTGCGTTCGGCCAGACGTTTTTCTTCATCCGCTATTTTCGCTTCGGTCTGTTTGCGTTCTTCCAAACGTTTTTTCTGCTCAGCCAAACGTTTTTCTTCTTCGACCTTTTTCGCTTCGGCCTGTTTGCGTTCTTCACGCTGTTGTTTTAATTGAGCCAGGCGTTCTTCTTCTTTCAAACGCTTTTCTTCCGCGCGCTGTTTCGCTTCCAGCCTTTTTTGTTCTTTAGCCTGTCTTTCGGCGAGGCGTTTTTCCTCGGCCTCCTGTTTTTGTTTGGCCAAGCGGGCTTCTTCTTCCCGTTTGGCGCGTTCGGCTGCTTCCTCTTCTGCCGCCAAACGATCGGCTTCGGCTTTCCGTTCCGCTATTTCCCTGGCTTTTTCTTCAGCCTGGCGTTTGGCCTCGGCTGCTTTTTGCGCTGCTTTGCGCTCGGCTTTTTCCGCTGCCTGTTTGTTGCTGTTGTTGATGGTTATGGCGGGAAGCGGCTGCCGGTCGTAATCATTGTTGGGTTCGGCTTTTTTTACCACGGTGTGCACGTTGCCGTCGTCGCCTTGCGCTTCTACTGTTTCCTGGCCTTCCTTCAATTCATATACGGGCGGCACTTCCTTGGCCTTTTCAGACGGCATTTCGAAGGTGTCGTTAGCGGCTTCATCCTGAGCCGAACCGCCGCCGGCAAGCAGCGGATTTTCCAATTCGTCTTGCCTGGTTTTGCCGCCCGCAGGCTCGATTGGCTTGGGGGTCAATATTTCGGGCTGCCCGCTGTCTTTATTGATGTTGATGTTCTGGGCGGCATTGCCGCCCTCGTCGCCGCCGTTTACCGCGACGCCGAATACGATGCCCGCCACCAGTACCATGGCCGAAGCCCCTACCAGGCGGCGGCGGTTTTTCCGTTTTAATTGCTCGTATTCGTTCATCGAATCCAATCGTTTGTCTGCCATTTTGAACCTTGTCTGTCTTACCCGGCGGCGTGGTGTCCGGTAGGTTTGTCTTGATGTTCCATCACTTCCGCTACGGTATGGAAGGAACCGAAGGCCACAATTCTATCATTTTCCGTACTGTCGGCAAAAGCGGCGTGATACGCCGAGGCAATGTCGCCGAACATTCGGATATTGGCGATTCCGTGCGCTTCCAGTTTGGCCTGCAGTGCGGCCGCATCCATGCCCCGCGGCAGATGGAGCGGGGCGACGTACCAAAAGTCGAACTGGTCTCTCACGATTTCCAATACGCCGTCTATGTCTTTGTCGGCCAACATGCTGAATACGGCCGTCCGTTTTTGCGCGAAAGGCAAGCCGATGAGGCTTTGGCGCATGGCGCGGGCGGCGTGTGGGTTGTGGCCGACATCCCAAACGGTCAGCGGCCGTCCGGGCAGCACTTGGAAGCGGCCGGGGTTTTCCGCCGACAGCAGGCCGCGTTTGATTGCCCCTACATCAATCGGCAGGCGGTCGCCTAAGCATTCGACAACGGCCAGGGCGACTGAGGCATTACCCAATTGATAGCCGCCGCGCAAGGCCGGCATGGGCAGGGCGTTGCGGTTGCGTTTGAGGCCGTCTGAAAAAAGCGTGCCGCGTTCGGGATGGAAACGGAACGACCATTGTTGGTTTTCCAATTTGCCGAAACTGAAATCGCGTTTGGTCAGCAGCAGCTGCGCGCCGATGTCGTCGGCATGTGCGGCCAACGACTGCGGCGGCGGATTTTGCCCGCAGACGGCCGGTTTGCCCGCGCGGAAAATCCCGGCTTTTTCAAAACCGACCTGTTCGACCGTATCGCCCAAAAACGCCTGATGATCCAAATCGATGCTGGTTACCGCCGCGACGTCGCCGTCAAATACGTTTACCGCATCCAAACGCCCGCCGAGGCCGACTTCCAATATCATCACGTCCACACGTTCGCGTAGGAAAATATCCACTGCGGCCAAGGTATTGAACTCGAAATAAGTCAGCGAAATATCGCCGCGCGCCGCTTCGATGCGCTCGAATGAAGCGGTTATGGCTTCGTCCGGCACAGGCACGCCGTTTACGGCAATCCGTTCGTTGTAGCGCAAAAGGTGCGGGCTGGTCAGCGTGCCGGTTTTGAAACCGGCCTCTTTGTAGATATGGGTCAGGAAGGCGCAGACCGAACCTTTACCGTTGGTGCCGCCCACCACGATGACGGGGCATTCCGGCTGCAATGCCATCCGCCGGCGCACTTCGCCGACGCGTTCCAAACCCATGTCAATTACGCCGTTGCTGTGTGCCGTTTCCAGATGGGAAAGCCATTCGCCAAGAGATTTCATTTGTTTGCCTTCTATTTGCTGTTTGATATAGGAGGCCGTCTGAAAACCTGTTTTGCGTTGCACGGCGGCTTTCAGACGGCCTCAATTCCTTAGCCGGCGGATTTGGCCAATTCGGCACGCATCTGCCCGATAACCGCTTTGTAATCGGGCTGCCCGAAAATCGCCGATCCCGCCACGAAGGTATCCGCGCCGGCAGCCGCCACTTCGGCAATATTGCCGACTTTGATGCCGCCGTCCACCTCCAAAGCAATCCGCCTGCCCGCAACCGCCTGATATTCGTCCAATAAAGCGCGGGTACGGCGGATTTTTTCCAAAGTATGCGGAATAAAGCCCTGCCCGCCAAATCCCGGATTGACCGACATCAGCAGCACCATGTCCAAACGGTCGAGCACGTTTTCCAAAACCGACACCGAAGTCGCCGGATTCAACACCAATCCGGCCTGACAGCCGTGTTCGCGAATCAGGCTCAAACTGCGGTCCACATGGCGGCTGGCTTCGGGATGGAAGGTAATGATATCCGCCCCCGCTTTGGCAAACGCAACAATCAAATCGTCCACCGGCTCCACCATCAGGTGAACGTCTACCGGCACCGAAGCATAAGGTTTCAGCGCGGCGCACACCATAGGGCCGAAAGTCAGATTGGGCACATAATGATTATCCATCACATCGAAATGAATCAAATCCGCCCCGGCCTCGACAACGCTGCCAACTTCCTCGCCCAATCTGGCAAAATCGGCAGATAAAATGCTGGGGGCAATACGGAATTTCTGCATAGCGGCTTCCTTTTCCTGAAAATGGCGCACAACCGGTTCGTTCTTTTTGCTTGACGGGCCACTGCGTATCAATGGCCGTCTGCATTTTCATTCAACATAAAATTTTTTGAAATTGTATTTTCACAACAAAAAACGGCGCGGCAAACCGTTAAAACCGGCAGAGCGCATAATATTTAATCAATCGTTATTTGTTTTACCCAAGTTTACGGCTATTATACCGTGTTTGACACGTCGTCCCCGTATATTTCCGCCTTAATTTCGAAGCCCGAGCAGAAGATAAGAAGGTCATACCGTGCTTACTCCATCCGAACGCCGAATCCTGGGTATCCTCGCCGTCAGCGCGCCCTTAAGCTGCCTGTCCCTCCCCGCTTCGGCCCTGACCATTCAGGATTTTCATCCGAACTGCGACATCCGCCAACTGAACCTGAGCCGCGATCAATACGAATCCTTGCGCGGCCTGCGCGGCGAATACAAGCAGGCTGTGGAAAAGCTGAACCTGCAAAACAGGGGAAGCGAACGCCCGCTTCGGGACAACCTGCTGCGCGTATTGTCCAATCCGCACTTCGACGAAAGGCAGGCCCAGCGTTATGTCAGCGAGCGGTACGGCTACGGCCTGCAATTCGCGGTGGACGAATTGTCCGTTCAGCATAAGTTTTATCATTCGCTGACACCCGCCCAGCAGCGGATTTGGCTGCAAAAGTGCCTGTATTGAACCGCCACAAAAAATATCAAACCCGACCGGTTGACGCATCAACGGCATCATGGTCGGGTTTGTCGCATTCAGGCAAACGCCATGTTTTCAGACGGCCTGAAAACATGATTCGGGCCGTCTGAAACCCCTGCCCTATTCCGCCTCCTCAAAGCCCGTCACCTGCAGCCCGAAACCGTTCAAACCGTTCATCGAGGAAGGCTTGCCCATCACGCGCATTTTCTGCACGCCCAGTCCGGCCAGAATCTGCGCACCGATGCCGTAGGTTTTCCTGTCCCATTTTTTCACTTGGAAACTGTTTTTCGGCAGGGTGCGCTCCAGCAGCGCGGAACCGTCCTCCGTGCGGTGCAGCAGGATGGCCACCCCGCTTTCGGCCTGACTGAGGTGCGACAGTGCCGTAGGCAGCGGCCAAGAATGGTTGGGGTCGATTTGCAGGAAGTCCATCGCGCTGAACGGCTCGTGCACGCGCACCAGCGTTTCCCTGTCGGCGGAAATTTCGCCTTTCACCAATGCCAGATGGGTTTCGCCCGACAGCTTGTCCACATAAACGTGCTGGCGGAACTCGCCCCAAGGCGTATGAACCAGCGTATCGCCCATCTCCTCCAACAGGCTTTCCGTGCGGCTGCGGTATTCGATTAAGTCGGCAATCGTGCCGATTTTGATGCCGTGTTCTTCGGCAAACTTCATCAGTTCGGGCATACGCGCCATCGTGCCGTCGTCGTTCAGAATTTCGCAAATCACGCCGGCGGGCATCAAGCCGCTCATCTGTGCCAAATCCACCGCTGCCTCGGTGTGCCCGGCGCGCACCAACACGCCGCCTTTTTGCGAACGCAGCGGGAAAATATGTCCGGGCTGGACGATATCTTCCGGCCGCACTTCGGGCGAAACGGCCGTCTGAATGGTATGCGCGCGATCGGCGGCGGAAATACCCGTGCTGATGCCTTGCGCGGCTTCGATGGAAACGGTGAAATTGGTGCCGTATTGCGCGCCGTTTTTCTGCGTCATCTGCGGCAGGCGCAGGCGGTCCACCAATTCGTCGTTCATCGGCAAGCAAACTAGCCCGCGCGCGTGTTTAATCATAAAGTTAATCGCCTGCGGGGTAACGAATTGGGCGGCCATCACCAAATCGCCTTCGTTTTCGCGGTCTTCGGCGTCGGTGATGATGACCATTTTGCCGGCCTTGATGTCGGCCAGGATTTCGGGAATGGTGGAAACGGCTGTCATGGTGTGTTTACCTTCTTGTAAATTTTGGGACGGGGCATGGACGGTATCGAGCCACATGGCGGGCATCGCGGCGGCCTGTTCGATTTTGCGGGCCTTCTTTTCGCCGAAAGATTTGTTTTTCAACAGGGCGGAAAGTTCGCCGGGATTGACGGCGGCGGTTTGGGCGAAGAGTGCCTGCCTGCCGCCGCAGCGTTCGTCTATCCACTGCCGCAGGTTGGCGCGGCGCAGTTCGGTGATGTTCATGAAAGTTTACTGAATAGTATGGAAGCGGCATTGTATGCCTTTATTTACCGTCAAGTAAACATTTTACCTATTTGCAGCTGGAACAACGTTTTTCAGACGGCCTCATCCTCGCGGATGGTGCTCGGAGACGATATTTTTCAGCCGTTCGTTGGCGACATGGGTGTAGATTTGGGTGGTGCTGATATCGGCATGGCCGAGCAGGCTTTGAACGACGCGCAAATCCGCGCCGTGATTGACCAAATGGGTGGCAAAGGCATGGCGCAGGCTGTGCGGGCTGAGGTGGCGGATTCCGGCCGCTTCGGCATATTTGGCCACAATCATCCATGCCAGCTGGCGGCTGATGCCGTTGCGCTTCTGTCCGACGAACAATTCGTCGCAGCGGGCGTTTTTCAGTAAAACCGGACGGGCCTGCGCCAGATAACGTTCTATCCAATATGAGGCTTCCTCGCCCATCGGCACCATACGCTGTTTACCGCCTTTACCGATGGTAACAACCAGGCCGCGCTGCAAATCGATTTCACCCAACGTCAGCTTGACCGCCTCGCTGACGCGCAGCCCGGAGGCATACATCAATTCCAACAAAGCCTTGTCGCGCAGGCCGTGCGGGCTGTCGGTATCGGGGGCGGCCAGCAGCATTTCGATTTGGCTTTCGCTCACGATGGCGGGCAGGGTGCGTTCCTGCTTGGGTGCGGTCAGATATTCGGTCGGGTCGTTGGAAAGCTGTTCCGTTTCCAGCAGCCAGCCGTAAAACCGTTTGCAGGCCGACAATGCCCGCGCCTGCGAACGCGTTTTTTCGTCGGGATGGTAAACGGCGGCAGCCAAACCGCTGCCGTCGGCCGACAGCCAGTCTTCGCCCTGCCCCGCCAAACGGACGGCTATTTTGTTCAAATCGCGCCGGTAGGCCGCCAGCGTATTCGCACTCAAACGTTCCTGAAGCCAAAGATGGTCGAGAAAACGGTCGGTCAAATCACTCATGGTTTTCAGACGGCCTTCAAAGCATCCAACACTTCCTGCGCATGTCCGGCCACTTTGACTTTGCGCCATTCGTGGGAAATTTCGCCGTTTTCGTCCAGCACGAACGTGCTGCGCTCGATACCCAGCGATTCCTTGCCGTAGAGTTTTTTCAGCTTGATAACGTCAAACTGCTTACAGACGGCCTCATCTTTGTCGCTCAATAATTCAAATTGGAAGCCCTGTTTGGCGCAAAAATTCTGATGCGATTTCACGCCGTCGCGCGAAATACCCACCACCGTATAACCCAAAGCCTGAAACTCCGGCAGCAGGCGGTTGAAATCCAAGCCCTCGGTGGTACAGCCGGGCGTGCTGTCTTTCGGATAAAAATAAACCACCAGCGGCAGATGGCCGGCAGAATCGAAATCGCTGCCAGACGATGATGGCAAAGTAAATTGATACGGCATTTCGCACTCCTGAAAAAGCGCGATGGTAGGCCGTCTGAAAACAATAGGCAAGGCTTGGAAGGCACATCTTCTTTTTCAGACGGCCACTTATCCACAGTTTACCTATCTTAACTATTGACTTATCCACAGGCGGCTCTATATAGCTCGCCATGAGAAACTAAACCGACAGGGAGTCATTATGAGATTCGACAAATTAACCGCCAAATTCCAACAAGCCCTTGCAGAAGCTCAGAGTTTGGCGTTGGCTGCGGACAGCAGCTATCTGGAAGCGGGCTTTGTGCTGAAAGCCCTGCTTGACGACCAAAACAGCGGAGCCGCCGCGCTCTTGGCTCATGCAGGCGTGAACGTGCCGCAGGTGAAACAGCGTTTGCAGCAGCATTTAAACAGCCTGCCGAAAGTGTCCGGCCAGGGCGGCGACATTATGCCCAGCCGTGAATTGCAGGCGGTGTTGAACCTGATGGACAAGGCTGCCACCAAACGCGGCGATGCCTATATCGCCAGCGAACTTTTCCTGCTTGCCTTGGTGCAGCAGAACGATGCGACCGGCAAAATCTTGAAAGAAGCCGGTGCGACCGAACAAAACATCAATGCCGCGATTGACGCGGTACGCGGAGGACAAAACGTGAACGATGCCAATGCCGAAGACCAACGCGATGCTCTGAAAAAATACACGCTCGACCTGACCCAGCGCGCTCGAGACGGCAAACTTGACCCCGTTATCGGCCGCGACGACGAAATCCGCCGCGCCATTCAGGTGCTGCAACGCCGCACCAAAAACAACCCCGTGCTGATCGGCGAACCGGGCGTCGGTAAAACTGCTATCGTCGAAGGCTTGGCACAACGTATCGTCAATGGAGAAGTGCCCGAATCCCTGCGCAACAAACGCCTGCTGGTTTTGGACTTGGCGGCATTGATTGCCGGCGCGAAATACCGCGGCGAATTTGAAGAGCGTCTGAAAGGCGTGTTGAACGATTTGGCGAAAGACGACGGCAACACCCTGATTTTCATCGACGAAATCCATACTTTGGTCGGCGCAGGCAAAACCGACGGCGCAATGGATGCGGGCAATATGTTGAAACCGGCCTTGGCGCGCGGCGAACTGCACTGTATCGGCGCGACCACTTTGGACGAATACCGCCAATACATCGAAAAAGATGCGGCACTCGAACGCCGCTTCCAAAAAGTATTGGTCGGCGAACCCAGCGTGGAAGACACCATCGCCATCCTGCGCGGTTTGCAGGAGCGTTATGAAATCCACCACGGCATCGACATCACTGACCCCGCCATCGTTGCCGCCGCAGAGTTGAGCGACCGCTACATCACCGACCGCTTCCTGCCCGACAAAGCGATTGATTTGATTGACGAAGCCGCCAGCCGCATCAAAATGGAGTTGGACAGCAAACCCGAGCAGATGGACAAACTCGACCGCCGCATCATCCAGCTCAAAATGGAAAAAATGCACGTTGCCAAAGAAAGTGACGACGCCAGCAAAAAACGTTTGGAACTGATAGACGAGGAAATCGACGGCCTGCAAAAAGAATACGCCGATTTGGACGAAATCTGGAAAGCCGAGAAAGCCGCGTCTTCCAGCACCGCCGACATCAAGAAACAGATGGACGACATCAAAGTCAAAATCGAGCAGGCCAAACGCCAAGGCGACTTCGCCCGTGCGTCCGAACTCGAATACGGCGAGTTGCCGAAATTGGGTGCGCAGTTGCAAGCGGCGGAAAGCAACCCCGACGGCAAAAAACAAAACAAACTTTTCCGCACCGAAGTCGGCGCAGACGAAGTGGCCGAAATCGTATCGCGCATGACCGGCATCCCTGTGTCCAAAATGATGGAAGGCGAACGCGACAAGCTGCTGAAAATGGAAGAAGTATTGCACCGCCGTGTGGTCGGTCAAGACGAAGCCGTGCGCGCCGTGTCCGACGCCATCCGCCGCAGCCGTTCCGGTCTTGCCGATCCGAACAAACCTTACGGCAGCTTCCTGTTCCTAGGCCCGACCGGCGTCGGTAAGACCGAGTTGTGTAAAGCCCTGGCAGGCTTCCTGTTTGACAGCGAAGACCACCTCATCCGCATCGACATGTCCGAATACATGGAGAAACACGCAGTCGCCCGCTTAATCGGCGCACCTCCGGGCTATGTCGGCTACGAAGAGGGTGGCTACCTGACCGAACAAGTCCGCCGCAAACCGTACAGCGTGATTCTGCTGGACGAAGTGGAAAAAGCCCATCCGGACGTGTTCAACATCCTGCTGCAAGTATTGGATGACGGCCGCCTGACCGACGGACAAGGCCGCACCGTGGACTTCAAAAACACCGTGATTGTGATGACCAGCAATATCGGTAGCCAACATATCCAACAAATGGGTACTCAGGACTACGAAGCGGTAAAAGAAGTTGTGATGGAGGATGTGAAAGAACATTTCCGTCCTGAAATGATCAACCGTATTGACGAAGTAGTCGTGTTCCATGGTTTGGATCAAGCCAATATCCGCAGCATTGCGAAAATCCAACTTAAAGGTTTGGAAAAACGTTTGGAAGCACAACATCTGCATCTGAAAGTCGATGATGCTGCCTTGGATCTGATTGCTAAAGCCGGTTTCGACCCTGTGTATGGTGCCCGTCCGCTCAAACGCGCCATCCAATCAGAAATCGAAAATACGCTGGCAAAAGCATTGCTTGAAGGCAAATATGCACCTGATAGCACAATCCATGTTAAAGAAGAGGGTGGTAAGCTCTTGTTTGCATAAAATTAAAACAATGTAGTATGTTGTTGTAAAAGGCCGTCTGAAAGAATTCAGACGGCCTTTCCTAGTTATTGATTCACATCATATATTTGTTATGCAATTTGATTGTTCATTGAATTTTAGAGAATATTAATCGAAAATATTGTGTCATCGGTTGATAAAGAATGCGATATAATCCGACCTGTTTGCCGAGGTTCTTGCTAAATATCTCATTTAGTGTAATAATACTACAATGCAAAAACTGACTAATCAAAATCTTCACATTATTTTGTCGGAGCGCTTAAATGATACCGACTTTGTTCTTATTCTCAATGCATTAATCAAATTTTTGCGCCGAGGAGGCAAAAAACAGGCTTCCGAACGTTTCGATTTGATTTTATCTACTTTAAAACAAGACGATGCTTTATGCCGTCAATTCAGCCTGCGCTTCTATGCCTGGTTGTCTAAAGTTCACATCTATCCTGCGCTGATTAAGCTGGGTATTTTCTCGCGCCATAGTTTTACTCGGGAGATGGGCATACGGATTTACGAACGTTTCAGCCCGTCTTATAAAGATTTTTCCAATCTGCGCGAAGTATTTTTATATCTTTTTCATTCGAAAAACGATGATAAATGGTTGCAAACCCTGAGTTTGCGTCAATGGTTGAGCATGTATGAATTGTTGCAGGGTAAAGCGGATCCTGCTTTACTTCAGACGGCCAGCCGACAGTTGGCGGATGCCCGTTTGCGAGCGGTAGAAATGCTGTCTATTTGGATTGCTTCCGAAGCGATTGAGCCGGATTTAATACGGATTGCCCCCCGTTTGTTGGAGGCAGATTCGGCATTTGTTGCTTTGCAACGTGAAATTGCAAAATTGGTAGAACACTATCGCCACAGTGAAGAAACTTATGATACGGCGCACTTGGAGGTTATGTTTGACCAGTGTGACAAGCAAATTGAGTATCTGCGTCGTCGTGGTACAGGAGCGGGGTCTGGCTCGTCAGTGAAAGTGGCGCACTTGTTGGAGCGCCTGCAACAAACCATAGACCGCCTGAAACTGTTGACCAATATTCAAATCGAAACCGGCAGCCGTACCCGCTTAACCATCAATCTGATGAATGCGATGATTTACGCGGCGGTAGAGCAATACAGCACCAGCCACTTGCGTAAAAGCAGTATCCGAATGCTGGCGCGCAGTATTACGGAAAACAAAAGCCATCATGGTGAGCATTACATTACGCGCAACCGTAGCGAATATTTCAAAATGTTTTATTCCGCAGCAGGTGGCGGCGTAATTATTGCTTTGATGGCACTAAATAAAATCCATATTGCGTCTTTAGGATTCAGCGAGTTTACTACTTCATTCCTTGCCGGGCTTAACTACGGCTTAGGCTTTATGCTGATTCATATGCTGCACTGTACCGTTGCGACCAAGCAGCCTGCCATGACGGCGGCGAGTTTTGCCGAGCAGGTAGACTCAAATGAAGGCAGCAAAGCGGTGGACAATAAATTGGCAAAATTGCTGATTGATGTGTGTCGTTCGCAAAGTGTTGCCGTGTTTGGCAATGTATCGATTGCCGTATTGTTGGCGGCTGGGATCGCTTGGGGTTATGCCTACACGCATGGCCAGCCTTTATTGAATGAGGTGGTTACAGCCTACCAGCTTAAATCTATTGAGATTTTTACTCAGCCGACCTTATGGTATGCCGCTATTGCCGGTGTATGGTTGTTTTGTTCGGGGATTATTGCCGGCTTCTTTGACAACCGTTCCGATTATCTGAACTTACGTCAGCGCCTGCCTTTTAATCCGTTTTTACGAAAAATCATGCGTCCGCAGCCGCGTCGCCGTTTGGCCGCTTATATTCATAAGCATTACGGCTCGCTTATGGGCAATTTTATTTTCGGTATGCTTTTGGGGATGACCGGCTATTTTGGCCATCTTTTCGGCTTGCCGCTGGATATTCGCCATGTGGCGTTCTCTTCGGCAAACTTGGGTTATGCCGCGATTAGTGGTCATGCAGATATATTCACTTTTATACTTGGCTTGGCAAGTGTATTGGCGATTGGCATGGTGAATCTGGTGGTCAGCTTTTCTTTGGCTTTGGCTGTTGCGCTTCGTTCTCGTGGCACGCGTTTGGGCAGTATGCGCAATCTGCTGAAGAGTTTCTGGAGTCAAGTGAAAGCTAATCCTTTGATTTTGCTGTATCCGGTTCAAGTAAATAACAAAGAAAATACGAAGTAAGATTGAAGAAAGGCCGTCTGAATATATACTTTTCAGACGGCCTTTTAATTTAAAACTAATAAAGATTAGGCTTGCAGAGAGGCGCGGTTTTCCAAAACTTGGTCAATCAAACCATATTCTTTAGCTTCATCGGCAGACATATAATTGTCGCGGTCGGTATCGCGTTCCAAGTCGGCCAAATCTCGATCACAATGTTTGGCGAGTAAGCGGTTCAGTTTCTCTTTGATTTTCAGCAGTTCTTTAGCGTGAATTTCAATATCAGAAGCCTGACCGGCCAAGCCGCCGCTGATAAGCGGTTGGTGAATCATGATACGGCTGTTTGGCAGGGCAAAGCGTTTGCCTTTTTCGCCTGCGGACAACAGGAATGCGCCCATACTTGCTGCTTGGCCCAAGCATAAAGTAGAAACATGAGGCTTGATGAAGTTCATGGTGTCGTAAATTGACATACCGGCAGTAACCGAACCGCCCGGAGAGTTGATATAGAAGAAGATATCTTTATCAGGGTTTTCACTTTCCAAGAACAGTAATTGCGCAACAACCAAGTTGGCAGATTCGTCCGTCACCGGGCCGATCAAGAAAACGATGCGCTCTTTTAAAAGGCGTGAGTAGATGTCGAATGCGCGCTCGCCGCGACCGCTTTGTTCGATAACGGTAGGGACAAGGTAATTATTGAAATCGAAGGACATTTTTGTCTCCTGTTAATGATGGAAAAGCACCAAAGCCATTTAAAGCGCTTCGGTGCTTTTGATTGTCTGTTTCAGACGGCCTTAGAGCAATTAAGCTTGTGCGCCCATTACTTCGTCAAAAGACAGCGCTTTTTCAGTTACTTTAGCTTTGCTCAGAACGAAATCAACAACATTGCTTTCTACTGCCAAAGAAGTCGGACCTTGCAGGCGGGAAGGCTCTGCATAGTACCAGTCGATAACTTCTTGAGGATCTTCGTAGCTTTCAGCGAAGTTGGCAACAACGGCTTTGATTTGGTCTTCAGTTGGCTCAAGTTTGTTTTCTTCAACCAATTTAGCCAAAATCAGACCCAAAGAAACGCGGCGTTCTGCTTGTTCTTTGAACATGTCCAAAGGCAGATCCAAGTTGGCAGCGTCAGCCATACCTTGGTTAACGAAGTTTTGTTTCATTTCGTTTGCCAAGCGGGCGGCTTCTTCGTTGACCAAAGTAACAGGAACTTGCAAATCGGCTGCTTTGAGCAGGGCGTTCATTACAGATTCTTTAGTTTGTTCACCGATGCGGCGCTCAACTTCGCGGCTAACGTTTTTCTTCACTTCTTCACGCATTTTGGCAACGTCGCCGTCTTCAATACCCAAAGCTTTAGCGAAGTCTGCGTCAACTTCAGGCAAAGTAGCTTCAGAAACGTTGTTCAGAGTGATGGTGAATACGGCAGATTTACCGGCAACATCTTTACCGTGGTAGTCTTCAGGGAAGTTTACGGTAACATCTTTGCTTTCGCCGGCTTTCATGCCGACAACACCGGCTTCGAATTCAGGCAGCATTTGACCTGCGCCCAATACGAAAGCGTAGTTTTTAGACGCGCCGCCAGCGAAAGGTTCGCCGTCGATTTTGCCTTCAAAGTCGATGATGACGCGGTCGCCGTTTTGGGCTTCGCGGTCAACATGGTTGAAGCGGGTGCGTTGTTTACGCAGGATTTCTACAGTTTGGTCAACTTCGGCATCGCCAACAGTCGCAGTAACTTTTTCTACTTCTTGGGCAGACAGGTCGCCAATAGTTACTTCAGGGAAAACTTCAAAAATAGCGGCAACTTTGAAAGACTCTTGATCGTCTTGTTCTTCAACGGCTTCAAAGCGTGGGTAACCGGCAACTTTCAATTCTTGGGCAACGGCAACTTCGTAGAATTCGCGTTGTACCAATTCGTTGATAACGTCGTTTTGTGCGCTTGCACCGTACATTTGGGCAATCATTTTGAACGGTGCTTTACCCGGACGGAAGCCGTCAATTTTTGCACGGCGTTGGGTTTGTTTCAGTTTTTTCTCAGTTTCTGCGTTGATTTTGGACCAAGGCAGAGACAATACTACTTTGCGTTCCAGATTTTCTAAAGTTTCAACAGTTACGCTCATCGTAAGCCCTTAAATTTGTTGTGTTTAAACGGTTATCCTTCTGCACAGTATTCCGAAGAACTTCGGAAGCGTGCATAAGGTCAAAATTTAGCTGCTTAGTATAACACAATGTTTCACGAATAACATAAAAAGGCCGTCTGAAAAGTCGGAAATTCTTTTCAGACGGCCTTTGTGTTTTGATATTGTTGTTTTTTACAGCTGGTCTTTTTGTGCCAGAATCCGTCGGCTGCCGTTGATGTCTGCCGGAGAGAGAACACCGGCATTTTCAAGGGCATCTACCAAATTGGCGGCACGGTTGTAGCCGATGCGCAATTGGCGTTGCAGTGCGGAAATGGAAGTCTTGCGGCTCTCCAATACGAAGGCAACGGCTTGATCGAATAGCTCATCGCTGTTTGCGTTCGGATTGACAATATTGGTGGTTTCGATGGCCGCTTCGCCACTGAGTAGACCTTCCACATAATTGGTTGGAGCCTGCTCTTTGACAAAATTGACGACTTGATGCACTTCATCATCGGAAACAAACGCACCTTGCAGGCGTGTCGGTTCTGCGCTGCCCGGTTGCAGGAATAATGAGTCGCCGTATTTGAGCAATTCATCTGCACCCATTTGGTCAAGAATAGTGCGGCTGTCGATTTTGCTTTGTACGGTAAAGGCCATACGTGTCGGAATGTTGGCTTTAATCAGGCCGGTAACCACATCGACACTCGGGCGTTGGGTGGCGACAATCATGTGAATGCCTGCCGCACGTGCTTTTTGGGCAAGGCGTGCGATTTGCTGCTCAACGGATTTGCGTTCGGTCATCATCAAGTCAGCCAACTCATCAATAACGACCACAATCAACGGCAGTTTTTCAAGAGGCTCAGGATCGTCAGGATTTAAGCTGAATGGATTGAGCAATGGCTTGCCTACCGCTTTGGCTTGTTCGACTTTTTGGTTGAAACCGTCCAAATTACGCACGCCGGCGTGAGAAAGCAGACGATAGCGTTTTTCCATTTCGGCAACACACCAGTTCAATGCTTGTCCAGCCTCGCGCATATCGGTCACCACCGGGCAGAGCAGGTGCGGAATGCCGTCGTAAATACTCAATTCCAGCATTTTCGGGTCAATCATAATGAAGCGGACCTCGTCGGGCGTGGCTTTGAAGAGCATGGACATAATCATGCCGTTCACGCCGACGGATTTACCCGAGCCGGTCATACCAGCGACCAAAAGATGCGGCATTTTTGCCAAGTCGCCGACAACGGGCGTACCTGCAATATCTTTACCCAAAGCAACAGTCAGTTTGGACTTGGCATCGGTAAACACGGGTGAAGAGAGGATTTCGCTCAACATGACGTCTTGGCGTTTCTCATTGGGCAATTCAATGCCCATGGTGTTTTTACCGGCAATGGTTTCTACAATACGTACCGCTTGCAGAGACATCGAGCGCGCCAAATCTTTGGACAGGGCGACAATTTGACTGCCTTTGACACCTTGTGCCGGTTCGATTTCGTAGCGGGTGATCACGGGGCCGGAAGTGGCGGAAACAACCTGTACGCCGATGCCGAATTCAGCCAGCTTGGCTTCGATCAATTCTGCGGTCTGTTGCAATTCATCCGGATTGACGGCAACCGGTTCTTCAGACGGCATACGCAACAGGTTCATGTTGGGCTTGTGATATTCGCCGTTGTTTTTAAGTTCAGTATCGTCAAATAGGGAAGTTTGGATTTTAGGGGGCGGCGCAACGGATACGGCAACGGTTTTACGGTTGCTGCTGCTGCCTGCCAACGGAGCAACCGGCGTTGCGGTAATGGTTTTGGCCTCTTTAACCATGCGGCGCGTATTTTGGGTTTCCAAAGCTTCGGAGCGGACATCTTCTTTTTTATTTTGAAATTGAGACAGTTTTTTCATCAGGCTGCCAAACAGGCCGCCCATATGGCTGCCGGATTTGGCCATGACTTCCAACCATGACACCTGGGCCAATAGGGAAATGGATAAAAGCAACATTACCAGCATAATCAACAGGCTGCCCGACTTACCCAGCAGCCAAGCCAAGCCTGAACCCGCTAACAAGCCGACCAAGCCGCCGGCGCCGACGGGAAGGGATTCGCTCAATGCATTGTCAAACAGGAAATGTTCGATAATCGGGCTGCACACCAGCAGGAGAAACAATGCCAAAGCGGCTACGCCGTGATTGTAGGGCTTGTGGTTTTCCTGCTTTTTCATGGGGCGGAAATTTTTGTAGAGGAAAACGCAAGAGGCGGCTATCCACCACCAAAACGATAAGCCGAACAGATAATAGCCGACATCGGAAAGATATGCGCCGAAGAGGCCGCCGAGGTTAGCGACATCGTTGCTTTTGGGAACGCTGCGCGACCATGCGGGATCGTCCATACTGAAGCTGGCCAGGGAAATGGCCAGATAAATGGTGATAACCAAGCCAAACAGCCATAAAGCATCATTAATCAAGTTGACGACATGCTCGGGACGCGCTTTTTTTTCTTCGTTTCTTTGTAGCTCTTTGGCGGCTTTCAGGCGTTGGGAGACTTTATTGTCGGCTTGAGTTTGTGCTTTAGTGGATTTGCGTGTGGTCGGTTTGGTAGAGACGCGTTTTTTTGTTTGGGTTTTTGAAGATTTTACAGTCATGAGATAAAGGCCGTCTGAAAAGACCGGGGGGGTAATGTGCGTAAAGGGCAAATTATACCGTATTTACTAGGCACAAGAAATTGAAACGGGCGTAATCATTATAGGATTCAGGCCGTCTGTTTGGCGTGACGAAAATTTTGGATTTCGTTTCCACCTGTTCAGACGGCCTGATATTTTGATTGATTTGGACTTACATTCTGCCCAGTTCGCGCTGGAGGGCTTGAATATTTTTCTCCCTATCCAAAACAGCACCTTGCAATGTGCTGATGGCCTGTTGATTGACGCTGCCGCCTTTGGCTGTCCGCGCTTGGCTCAGTTGCTTTTTGGCATCGGCCAAAGCCGCGCGTTCATTGGATAACTCGGTTTCCAAAATAGAGCGGCGGCTGTTGACGCCGGAAGATTTGGGAACCGGAGGAGGAGCCGTTTCAGAAGCAGTGCGGACAGGGGCTGGTTTGGGGGTTGCCTTATGGTTGAATTTTGCAGCCGTATTTTTGCTTTTTGCCGGAGCAGGCTGTGATGTCGGTGCATCGAGTGTCGGTGCATCACTAACCGGAGCGTCGTATCGGCTGCTGCTGTATTTGCCGACAATCGGCAAATCATTGACGGCTTGGCAGTTGCCGCTTGGGCGCGAGGTATAGACAATTGAGCCGTTGACTTCACAGGTGTAGATTTTTGCGGCGTGTGCTTGGCTGTTGAAAACGGCAAGCGGCAGCAGGGATAGGGTAAGCAGATATTTTTTCATGATTCAGGTAGGGCTGATTCGTTGCAGTTGAGCATTTTATTCTTGTTCAGACGGCATGGGCTGCTGTTTTTTAGCTTTTGCACTGTTTTTGTTTTTGCTCGGTTTATCGGATTTTCCCGCGCGTGCCTTTTTCTTAGGCTTTGCACTTGCGCGTTCATCAGAGGCATTGAGGCTGCGGATGTTGAGGTGGTAACCGCTGCCTTGATGGCCGCTGATTTTAGGTAATTCGGCCTGTGCGCAGGAGGATTTGGGTTCGGAAGTATAGCTGCCGTTGCCGCAGGAATAAACTGCGGCGGCTGCGTGAAGAGAAATGCCCAAGAGGAAAGAGGATACGAGGAAGTATCCGGCTTGTTTGATGATTGAAGTCATGTTTTTCCGTATTGTGTTTTATTTCAGACGGCCTGATGGCTCTATTTTTATTGGGAAAACTCGGCTTCGACATTAACTTGGATTTGCTCAAGCTCTTCCTGCCATTGCAGCCAGTTTTCTTCCAGTTGCGTTAATTTTACTTTAGTTTCTGTTAATTGTGCGAGTGTCTCTTGCAATTTGGGTTTATTTTCTTCTGAATAAGCAGATTCTTGTGCCAAAAATGCTTCACAGGCCGTCTGAATATCAGTCAATCGTGCGATTTCTTTTTCTGCTTTGTCGATTTTCTGCTGAATCGGTTTGCTGCGTTTGGCTTTTTCCTGACGGATTTGTGCCTCGATACGCTTGGTATCCTTACGACTTTGGCTTTGTGCAGAAGCGGCGGGGGCTGCTGCGGCGTTTTCTTGTGCCAACCGCCATTGACGGTAGTCGTTCAAATCGCCGTCGAAGTTGTTCAGACGACCTTTGTCAATAAGGAGGAAACTATCGGTAGTCGCTTCAAGCAGGCTGCGGTCGTGCGAAACGACAATCAATGCTCCTTGGAAACTTTGCAGGGCAAGTGTCAGGGCGTGGCGCATATCCAAGTCTAGGTGGTTGGTCGGTTCGTCAAGCAGGAGCAGATTAGGTTTTTGCCAGATAATCATGGCAAGGGCAAGCCGAGCTTTTTCACCGCCCGAAAAAGGCTCGGTCTTTTGAATCGCCATATCGCCAACAAAGTTGAAACCGCCTAAAAAGTTGCGGATTTCCTGTTCGCGGACTTCGGGCGAAAGCTGTTGGATATGCCAAACCGGACTTTGGTCGGTGCGTAAAGTATCCAGTTGATGTTGGGCAAAATAGCCGATATTGAGCTTTTCGGAGCGGACGATGCTGCCGGAAAGTAAATCGATTTTTCCTGCCAATGCTTTGATAAATGTGGATTTACCGCTGCCGTTAACACCCAACAGGCCGTAACGTGCGCCGCTTTCCAGAGACAAGGTGATATCGTGTAAAACGGTATTGTCGCCATAACCCAAGTCGGCATGGTCGAGTTTCAATAATGGATTGGGCAGGTGGGTCGGATTGGCAAACTCAAAGGAAAACTCGCTATCCAAATGCGCAGGGGCGATGCGCTCGAGTTTGGCCAGAGCCTTCATGCGGCTTTGGGCTTGTACGGCTTTTGTGGCTTTGGCTTTGAAACGGTCGATAAAGGATTGCAGATGTTTGATTTGCGCCTGCTGTTTGACGTAGGCGGCTTGTTGTTGCGCCAGACGTTGGGCGCGTTCGGCTTGGTAGAAATCGTAATTGCCGCCGTATTGGGTCAGTTTTTGTTGCGACAGCTCGATGGTGTGCGTTGTGGTGGCATTCAAGAAGTCGCGGTCATGAGAGATGATGATTTGCGTACAGGGCAGGGAAGCGAGATGGTTTTCCAGCCACAATACGGTTTCTAAATCCAAATGGTTGGTCGGTTCATCCAAAAGCAGCAAATCGGCACGACAAATCAAGGCTTGGGCAAGGTTGAGGCGCATACGCCAGCCGCCGGAAAAAGATTTGACGGGATGGGTATGTTCTTCTTGCGAGAAACCCAAGCCGTTAAGCAGTTTAGCGGCGCGTGCCGGTGCGGTATAGGCATCGATTTCTTCAAGTTTGGCGTGATATTCGGCTTGCTTCATGCCGTTGTTTTGCGCTTCTGCTTGGGCCAAGGCCGTCTGAAAAGCCTGTAATTCGGCATCGCCTTGCAAAACGTAGTCTAAAGCGGAAATATCTAAATCAGGCGTTTCTTGAGAGACGGAAGCCAGGCGCCATGTTTTGGGAATAAGGATTTCGCCGCCATCTTGTGTGATTTCACCTTTTATCAGCGCAAACAGGCTGGATTTCCCCGTACCGTTTTTACCGATTAAACCAACGCGTTGGCCGGGGTTGATTACGGCATCGGCTTTGTCGAGCAGGACTTTCAAACCGCGTTGGAGGGTGAGTTTTTTAATTTCTATCATGATGGCAGGCAAGGGGATAAGTAAAACGAAAGGCGTTATTTTACCTGAAAAGACATATAAAAGGCCGTCTGAACAAGTATGAAAACGAAATCAACGATTTCTATTTCACTTATTCAGACGGCCTTTATGAAATGACAGTCGGAAATGCTTTCAAATTGTCTGTCGTTTTAATTAAATTTGAAGATCGGTATTATCCGCACGGATTTGGCGCAGGAATTTTTGTGTACGCTCATGTTTGGGATGGTTGAACAAATCTTGCGGGCTGCCTTGTTCGACAATAACGCCGCCGTTCATCACGACAACGGTGGTTGCCACTTCCAAGGCGAATTTGATTTCATGCGTAACGACAACCATAGTCCAGCCTTCTTGTGCCAATTCCTTCATAGTATCCAAAACATCTTGTACCAATTCAGGGTCGAGCGCGGAAGTCGGTTCGTCAAACAGCATCAATTCAGGCTGAATCGCCAATGCGCGGGCAATACCGACGCGCTGCTGTTGACCGCCGGAAAGCTGGTAGGGGTAGAGGTCAATCTTATCGCCTAAGCCGACTTTTTCAAGCAATTTGACAGCCTCTTCACGCGCTTTGGCGACAGGCTTGCCTTGTACGGCAACCGGCCCTTCCATGACGTTTTCCAACGCAGTTTTGTGCGGAAAGAGGTTGTATTGTTGGAACACCATGCCGGATTTGCGGCGCAGTGCCAAGATATCGTGTTTGCTTGGTTTTTTGGAAAAATCGATGCTTAACGGCTGCGCATTGTCAAACTCGATCTGACCTTGTTCAGGCATTTCCAAAGCGTTTAAACAGCGTAGAAATGTGGTTTTGCCTGAGCCGGAAGGGCCTAGGATAACCACCACTTGTCCTTTGCCAACATCCAAATCGATGCCACGCAAAATGGTATTTTCGCCAAAGGTCTTATGGATATTGCGGATTTTAATCATGATAACTCCTTATTTGGCGACATAGCGGTCGAAACGTTTTTCCAAACGCGCCTGAATCAAAAACAGCACTTTGCAGAAACACCAATAAACCAATGCAGCTTCGATATAAACCGGTAGATAGTCATAGGAGCGATTCGCAATCTGTTGGGTAACTTGGAATAATTCAGTTACTGTTACAACTGCTGCAAGCGAGGTATTTTTGAACAAGCCAATAAACTCGTTACTCAAAGGCGGTACGGCAACGCGGAATGCCTGCGGTGCGACAATGCGGCGGAACGTCTGCATATAAGTCATACCGATGGAGAAACCGGCTTCCCATTGTCCTTTAGGTACGGACAAAATTGCCGCGCGTATGGTTTCGGAAGCGTATGCGCCGACATTGAGCGAAAAGCCGATGATGGCGGCAGGAATCGGGTCGATATAGATGCCGACGGAAGGCAAACCATAGAATACGATGACCAACTGCACCAATAGCGGCGTACCGCGAATGACGGAAATATAAAATTCCACCAGCTTCAGCAAGCATTTTTGGAAAATGCCGCCGGAGGGCATGATTCGCACCAAAGCAACGGCTACGGCAATAATCATGCCGATAACGAAAGAAGCGATCGCCAAAGGCAAAGATACTGCGAAGCCGGCTTTGACCATAGGCCAAAACGCGCTGATGAGCATATCAGCGCGTGTTTCCGTCATAAACGGCAGAGAGGCAAGGAAATTATTTAACACTGATGTCTTTTCCGAAGAATTGTTCGCCCAGCTTTTTCAGCGTGCCGTCGGCTTTCAGCTCAGTCATGGCTTTACTGAATTTGGCCAATGCCTCATCATTGCCTTTATTGACAATCAAGCCGGAGCCGACTTTTTCATCAGCCGGGGCAGACCAAACGATTTTTACACCAGCATCAGGTTTATTTTTCAGGTAGTCCAATACTGCCAATTCGTCGTTCAGGGTTGCGTCGGCACGTTTTTGTTCAATCAGGGTCAGAGATTGTGCCAAACCATCTACCGGTACGAGTTCTGCGCCTGCAGCTTTGGCTTTTTCACCATAGTTACTGGTTAGGGATTGTGCGGTTTTCACGCCTTTGATGTCGTCGATAGATTTGATGTTGCTGTCTTTGCGTACAACCAACACGGCACCACTCCAGCTGTAAGGCTCGGATTTGTCAAAAGTCGCTTGACGCTCGGGGCTGGTCAGACCGACTTGGTTGGCGACTACGTCAAAACGGCCGGCTTTCAAACCTGCCATCATGGAGTCCCAACGTGTTTCTTTAAATTCAACTTTGATGCCCAGTTTGTCGGCAACTGCGCGGGTTACCTCGACATCGTAGCCGGTCAATTTGCCGTCTTTGTCGTGGTAGGTGAATGGTGCGTAAGTACCTTCCGTTCCGACAGTGATGGTACCTTTGTTGTTGATACGCTCAATCAGTGAACCGGAGGCCGCACCGGATTGTGCCGGAGCAGAAGAAGCTGAGTTGCTGCCTTCGCCGCCGCAAGCAGCCAAAACTACTGCAGCAATGGTGCCGAGTACGAATTTTTTCAACATGGATTTTTACTCCTGACTTTAAGTGTGTCATTTGGTATTAAAGCGTGCATTCTAAGCGAAACTGCCCAAAATACAAAATACATCTTATGCCTTAAAAGGCCGTCTGAACGCTGATTTGTTCAGACGGCCTTGAATGATGTATAAAAAATTCAGCTTATGCAATTTCAAGCCACATGACTTGATAGGGTTGCAGTACCAAGTCCTGATTCAGAGAAACGGTTTGACCGCTGATCAAATCGTGCGCTTTAAACGGCATGGCCTGCAGGGTGTGCGCACTGATGGTTTGCGCATGTTCGCTGAAGTTGCCGAATGCCAAAAGCGCGTTGTTGCGCATATAGCCGATGATGTGTTTGTTGTTGGTGTTAAAGGTGACCAATCTGCCGCCATTAAAGCGCGGATTGCTTTGGCGGATGGAAATCATATGGCGCAAACCTTGGAAGATTTGACCGGCAGTGGTCGAGCTGTCATGGCGTTGGTTGTACAACTCCTCATTGTACCGAGGACGGTGTGCCCAGCGGCTGTCGTCGCTCTTATTGCTGTCTTGCGACCAGTCGTCGTCATTGAGCGTACCCACTTCGTCGCCTAGGTAAATCAGTGGCAGGCCGCCGGTACTCAAAGCAATGCTGTACAAGAGTTTGATGCGGTCAACGGCATGTGGATCGTTTTGAGCCAAGCCGACCAATGCTGCGGCTGTACCGCTGACGCGGCAGTCGCCTGTGCTTGGGTTGTATTGGAACGGTACACCGCGTGCGAAGCTGCCGTCAAAATGGTTGACGAAGAAGCGGTTGAGGAATTGGCGGTGGTCGTAGCCGTGGATGCCGAATTGTGATGCGTCTTCGTCGGCGAACGTCCAGCCGATGTCGTCATGGCTGCGGACGTAGTTGACCCATGCAGTATGGTCGGGCAGATTGTGGCGGTAGGTCAGTGCTTGATGGAGCAGGTTGACTTCGCGTGTGGCAAGCGTGTTCCACAACAATGCCATTTGCAGAGGGTTGTAGCCGATTTGACATTCGTCTTGGCTGATGTATTGGACAACTTGGTCAGGGTGGACGATGGCTTCGGATTTGAAGAATACGGCAGGAGCTGCGATACGCATTACGGAGTTAAACGCGCGAATCAGAGCGTGTGCCTGAGGCAGGTTTTCGCAGCTTGTGCCCATTTGCTTCCAAATAAAGGCAACGGCATCCATGCGCAGAATATCAACGCCCAAGTTGGCAAGGAACATCATTTCGCCCGCCATGGCGCGGAACACCCAAGGATTGCTGTAATTTAAGTCCCATTGGAAGGAGTTAAACGTCGTCCATACCCAGCGTCCGTCTTCCAGTTGGGAGAAGCCGCCCGGATGTTGGTCGGGGAAGATTTCACGCAGGGTGCGGTCGTATTGGTCAGGCATCCAGCGGTCGGGGAAGATGTAGTAGAAATTGTCGTAAAGCGGATTGCCAGCGGCGCAGCCTTTTGCCCATTCGTGTTCGTTAGAAGTGTGGTTGAAGATGAAATCGACAACGGCGGAAATACCTGCTTCGTGCAAGGCGGCAATGACATCGCGCAAGTCGTCTATTGTACCTAGTGCCGGATTGACATCGCGGTAGCTGCTGACTGCATAGCCGCCGTCGCTTTTGCCTTCAGGGCATTTAAACAGGGGCATCAGGTGCAGATAGGTCAGGCCCAACTCTTGGAAATAAGGGATTTTGGCTTTCAAACCTTGTAGATCGCCTGCGAACAAATCGACGTAGCATACGCCACCAACCTGTTTGTTGGACAAAATCCAGTCAGGATCATTTTCGCGCGCGGTATCAATATCTTTTAAGGATGAGTTGCGTTGGTAATAGCTTTGCCATGCTTGGGCAATCAGTTGCTCCAGCATGGGGAGGACGGCTTCGTTGTTGTTGTAAACATTGTCCAGCTCGTGCATCAGTTTTGGGAAGTGTTCCTCAAGTCGTCTGTCAAACTGTTTCCAGTCTTCAGATGCCTCGATGCTTGCACGCTGTTCGGGGTATAAATCGATAGGGTGCGTTCTTTAAGGTGATGCAAGGTCAAATCAACCTGTTGAGTCTGGGTCAACATAATGCCTACTCCGAAGTTAAGGTGAAATTGTTTTGAAGCTTGGTTTCACTTCTTTTGCAAATCCATGCCGATTGTGAGCGGCTAAGACTGTAATTTTGCGTCAAGAAACTGTCACAATAATACTGAAAGTGCTTGAGTGTGCATAGGGTTTTCAAGGTTGGGAACGATGATTTTTCAAGTGTTTGATTTTGATTAAAAGTAGGATTGAGCAGATGGAAAGTAGCCTTTTGACGAACTATTTTTCAGACGGCCTGAGTCTTGTGAGAAAAACTTTTATTTTTATTATATTAGACATCTTTTTATGCTAAGTATGGCCGTCTGAAACATATGTGCAGCATAACGGGTTGCTTATTTTGTTTCAAAACGTGTCATAGAGATTAAGTTCATGACTTCTGATGTAAATCAAGATTCTATAAAGAGGCAGTTATTGTGTTTTGAAGAGAGAGTGAATGGTTGAATTTCATTTATTTAAAAATGAACCCATAAAATTTCTTATTGATAGTGGTTATTATGTAGATTATCAAATCAATAAGGGAGAGGTGTCTGCCTGGTTTGTCATGCTTTTTTAATATTATTTTTTAAAATTAGACTTGACCCATTACAAGCAATT
>ERZ772962.197-NODE-197-length-33372-cov-4.507849_pt1 | contig 33372 bp, 28 predicted proteins | sample MGYA00580676_ERZ772962 | MGnify/ENA primary metagenome ERZ772962 (study PRJEB29015, sample SAMEA2738049) | human oral metagenome | biome: human oral; feature: human-associated habitat; material: saliva | place: China | collected 2230 ...
CGCCGAGGTAAGGGATGCAGCAGACTACTCCGTAGTCGTGCGTGTGGGTACAGATGACACCACCAAAAAGTGCGACCAAAGCTGTATCAGCATCATGGCTGACCTGGACCGCCAGCGCGCCATCACGGAAGACAAAGGACAAAGGTGGCACAGGCAGGCTTTGAGATGAGCTTAAAGGAGCACGCAGGGGGACAAGACGGGAGTCTTAGAGGTCATACGCGATATGGCTTAAGGCATGGCCCAGCCAGCAAAAAGCGCTGCCAGGGGCTTCAGGAACACCAGATACTTCAGGACGAGGATCTTCCACTGGAAAACTCAACTTCTCGGCCCAGAGACAGCTGGCCTGTGCTACCCACGAGAGACGTCGAAGAGCCAAAAGAAAGGTACCGCCAGCACGCGATGCCCTCTAACCTGTTCGTCTGAAGCGATATACTTACTTCTGAAGGGTATTCACAAGCTTTTGGACACCAGATTTGCGCTCAGCAGCTTGGTTCTTGTGGATGATGCCCTTGGAAGCTGCCTTGTCGAGCTTGCGGTTTGCAATGCGAGCAACCTTCTGAGCTTCCTCAGCGTCACCGTTCTCGACAGCGACACGGACCTTCTTTACATAGGTCTTGAGCTCGGATCTGACTGCTTGATTGCGGACGCGTGCCTTCTCGGCAGTCTTGATACGCTTCTTCTGAGACTTGATGTTTGCCACGACGAAGTTCCTTTCAGTGCAAAACTATGAGACCTCTTCTGGGCTTGAAGTGGGGTTCAAAACCCGGACACGGCGAGGTCAGACAATCAGTATAGCAGATTCAATTTGGGTATTTTATAGGTACTTTGGTAAGATAGAGGCCATCAAACAAAATTTCATAGGCCGTCCGTATATGGGCGGCCTAACTTTCGGTAGTTCAGAACGACTGAGTAAGATGACGTATGACGAAAAAAATTGACACTTCGCATATCAGAAACTTTTCCATTATCGCCCACATCGACCACGGCAAATCGACGATCTCCGACCGTATCCTGGAGCAGACTCACACGGTAGCCGAGCGGGACATGACAAACCAGATCCTGGACTCAATGGCGATCGAGCAGGAGCGCGGCATCACAATCAAGTCGAATGCCGTGCGCGTCATGTACGATGCGGACGATGGGGAGCAGTACCTCCTCAACCTGATCGACACGCCGGGACATGTGGATTTCAATTATGAGGTCTCCCGCGCCCTGGCGGCCTGCGACGGAGCCGTGCTGGTCGTTGACGCGACGCAGGGCGTTGAAGCGCAGACTGTCTCCAATGCGAACCTCGCGATGAATGCGAATCTCGATATCATCCCGGTCATCAACAAGATCGACCTGCCTTCCGCACACCCCGAGGAAGTCAAACAGGAGATTGAGGATGAGCTCGCGATTCCGGCGGATGACGCCGTGCTTGTCTCCGGCAAAACCGGGGAGGGTATCCACGACCTGCTGGAGTCAATTGTCTATCTGATTTCACCGCCCAAGGGAGACCCAGATGCTCCGCTCAGGGCCCTCATTCTGGACTCATACTTCGATGAGTACCGCGGCGTGGTGGCGACGGTGCGCGTCTTCGATGGTACGATCAAAAAGGGTGACAAGTTGAAGATGATGGCACTGGGGGACACGTTTCTGTGTGACGGTGTCGGCTGCAAGCGCCCAAAGGAGACCCCACTTGACGAACTCGACGTGGGTGATGTGGGCTACGTGGTGACCGGCCTCAAGGATCCGGAGATGGTCCGTACGGGCGACACGATCACCGACGAGGAGCGCCCGACGGCGAAGGCCTGCCCAGGTTACCGTGAGGCAAAGCCGATGGTGTTTGTCGGCCTCTTCCCGATCGATACGAAGGGCTTTGAGAACCTGCGCGACGCACTGGAGAAGCTCAAGGTCAATGATCCGTCGCTCGTGTGGACTCCGGAGAACTCTGTAGCGTTAGGCTTCGGCTTCCGTGTCGGTTTCCTCGGTATCCTACACATGGAGGTCGTCAAGGAGCGCCTCGAGCGGGAGTTTGGACTCGATCTGATCGCAACGAGCCCCTCAGTGGAATACCACGTATATAAGACCGATAAATCGATGGTTTCGATCACCTCACCGCAGGATCTGCCAGGTCCGACGCAGATCGACCACATCGAGGAGCCGTATCTCCACGCAAAGGTGATTGTTCCGCCTGACTATATGGGCGCAGTGATGCAGCTGATCGTTGATCACCGCGGTGAGACGACCGACATGATCTATCCCTCTTCGAAGACCGTCGAGCTGCACTTCGATATCCCGCTGGCAGAGCTGATCCTCGATTTCTTCGATCAGCTGAAGAGCCGCACCAAAGGCTACGCCTCGCTCGACTACGATATGGGGGAATATACTACCTCTGACCTGGTACGGCTGGATATCCTGCTTGCCGGTGAGCCGGTCGACGCCCTCTCCTTCATCATTCACCGGGATAAGGCGTATACAATGGCGAGAAGCTTGTGCGACAAGTTGAAGGAGATGATCCCACGCCAGCAGTTTGACGTCGCAATCCAAGGTGCCATCGGCAACAAGATCATCGCCCGATCCACTGTGAAGGCAGTCCGTAAAGATGTTCTGGCGAAGTGCTACGGCGGCGATATCACCCGTAAGCGTAAGCTCCTAGAGAAGCAGAAAGAGGGCAAGAAACGCATGAAGGCAATCGGTAAGGTCGATGTGCCGCAGGAGGCCTTTCTGGCTGTGCTAAAGGTGGATGGCCAGTGACAACAAAAGAACTTCTTGCAACCTATGCTGAAGGTGCCGGCCTCTCGCCGCTGCCCCGACCTTTTCCGCGCAAAGGCAGCCTGAAAGAGCGGCTAGCTCAAGCCGGGTACCTGATGGCGCCGATGGCGGGCGTCAGTAACAGCGCTTATCGACTGATAGCGAGATGCGGAGGGGCAGGCCTTGCCTATACAGAGATGGTCTCCGTGGCAGGACTGCACTTCAACAGTCAGAAGACCTGGGATCTGGTGCTGCCCGACGAGGCCGAGCCTGACATTGCAGTGCAGCTCTTCGGCTCCAAGCCCGAACAATTTAGAGAAGCTGCTGCGACGGTCAGCGAACATCTCGGCAACAGGCTTGTCCTGATAGATATCAATATGGCCTGCCCAGCCCCCAAAGTCACCCGCAAAGGGGAGGGCTCTGCGTTGATGGAGAATCCTGAGCTTGCACAGGAGCTTGTACGTGCCTGCCGTGAGGAAACGGATGCACCGGTGACCGCAAAGATCCGCAAAGGGTTTGCCAAAGGTGAAGAGACTGCGCCGGAGTTTGCCCGGGCACTTGAGCAGGCGGGCGTCTCCGCAATCGCAGCCCATGGACGGACCGCACACCAGCTCTATCGAGGTCAAGCCTCCTGGGAGGCAATCAAACATGTCGTCGAGGCGATCTCGGTGCCGGTGATCGGCTCCGGCGATGTGATGAGTGGCGAGACTGCACGCACAATGCGAGAGCAGACCGGCGTCACCGCAGTGATGGTCGCACGGGGCAGCTATGGCGACCCCTGGATCTTCCACGATGCGCAAACAGGTAACAACAGAACCCCCAGCGTGGAGGAGCGACTCAACGCCTTTGCGCTGCAGCTACGCCTGCTGCAGGCGACCGGAGCGCATCTCGCACGGGCTCGGTCCTTAGCAGGTTGGTATATCAAAGGGTTTCCCCATGCCGGAGCTTGGCGGGAGCGTGCGATGCACTGTGAATCGCTCGATGACTATCTGGACTACATCGATCAGCTGAAAGCCTCCTATGGCGCCTATGGCGAAGAGGTTGACTGAGGTGGCCCACAGTTGGGAGGAGCGCTACCACCTGTCGGACGCTCAGGCACTCTACCTCCATATCCCGTTCTGTGCCCGCAGGTGCTTCTACTGCGACTTCTGCTCAGCGGCGAGCCACACTGACAACCCTGCACTTGAGCGCTATATAACTGTCGCGCTGAGTGAGCTGCAAGCCCTTGAGCACGAAGGCCTACTCGATTCATGCGCAACCGCCTATATCGGTGGGGGCACTCCCAGTCTGATGGGGGAAAGACTCATCCCGCTGATTCAGGAAGTCCGGGCATGCTGCACCGGTGAATTCACCAGTGAAGCCAACCCCGATTTTGTGACGCCTGAACTTCTACAGGAATACCGAAAAGCCGGGCTCACCCGCATCTCCTTTGGGGTGCAAAGTACCAGTGACCAGGAATTGCACGATCTGGGACGTATCCACGATGAGCGAACCGCGCTTCAGGCTCTGAAGTGGGGCCAAGAGGTAGGCCTCACTGTTTCAGCAGACCTCATGTGCGCCATTCCGGATCAGACCAGCAAAAGCTGGCAGACGAGCCTTAAGCAGGTCCTCTCAACCGGCATTGAGCACCTGAGTGTCTATCCCCTGATGATCGAGGAGGGGACGGCCTTCGGGCGCCGGTATGGGGTCGAGGATTATCCCTCCTGGAATAACCCGGATGTCCAGGCGATGCGGATGGAGGAGGCTGCCAAGGTGGCAGGCCCTTTCGGCTTTCATCGCTACGAAGTCGCCTCCTACGCCAAGCCAAGATATGAGTGTGCGCACAACAAGATCTATTGGACCGGATTGCCCTATCTTGGAGTGGGATGCGCGGCGTCTGGCATGGTGACAAGAAAGGGGTATGCACGGCTGCGCCGCGTTTACCCGCAGCTGCCTCAGCTGGAAAACGACGCATTCCGTATCCGCCTGACCAATACGACAAAGATCGAGGATTACCTTCACCTCACCCAAGCGTGTGATCTCCACTTCGATATTGAAGCCCTCACGGCGCGTCAGACACTCGCCGAAGATTTGATGCTCGCCTGTCGCATGCAGAAGCCACTCGACCCTATATTGGTCTCATATGCCCGAGACGAGTTGGGCGATACCTTTGATACTGCCGTGCATAGAGAGCAGGCAGAAGGGCTTCTGAATGAGAGGTTGAAGCCGACCCATCAAGGGTGGCTTTTGGGCAATGAGCTCTTCAGCCACATGTGGGATTTGGCCGGAGATAGGCAAACACAGCTCATTTCCGTGTAATTATTTAGGTTTTCTGACGTGAAGCGGTATTGTTAAGAGTAACTGTGGTGAGTCTATCTACTGTAAAGAACAGTAGATTTTCTGATATGTGAACATGAGGCAGGAGACTGTATGCCTTCGATGAACGACAAAGACTACTACAAAATACTCGGAGTCTCGAGCGACGCATCGACGGACGAGATCCGCAAAGCGTTCCAGCAGAAAGCCCGCAAGTATCACCCTGACGTAAACAAGGCGCCTGACGCGGAGCAGAGGTTCAAGGAGATCTCTGAGGCCTATGCAGTGCTCTCGGATCCCGATAAACGTCGCCGCTACGATGCGATGCACTCCGGTAGCGTGTTTGCCTCCCAGGGAGCTTCCGCTCCGGGAGCCGGCTACGGTGGACCTCAAGGCCAGGATCCGTTCTGGGACTTTGAGCAGTCCTACTGGGGTTGGCCCTTCGGTGGTATGGGCCAGCGCAGGCAGCAGAAACGATCGCGCTCCTTTAACCCAAAAGCGGGCTCAGACTTTGTCTATCACATCGATTTGGATGCGGCGACTGCAAAAAAGGGCACCAAGCGGGGCATCACCTACCAACACTACGTGCAGTGCCAGAATTGCCACGGCCACGGCTCAGTAGTTTCCGATCACCCCGAAACTTGCCCGACCTGCGGTGGCACCGGCCATATCAGCGTCGACCTGGACAGCCTCTTTGGGTTCGGTGAGATGGACATGGTGTGCCCGGAGTGCGAAGGCACTGGCAGAGTCGTCGTCGACCCCTGCCCCGCTTGCGGCGGCACCGGCCGTGTGCTTGCGGCTTCCGAGGTCGTTGTGATGATTCCACCGAAGTCCCACGACGGCGACGAAGTGCGGATCAAAGGCATGGGCAATGCGGGAACCAACGGAGAGGCCTCCGGTGACTTCGTCCTGAGAGTCGGAGTCCCGACCGAGCGTCTCGCCCCGCGTCAGGCTGTGGGCTTTCAGTTCCTGGGCTTTGACATACCCTTCCTGATTCTCTCGTTGATCGCAGACGTGTTTGCCGCGCTTGCCCCCTTCATTATTGTGCTTGCTGCAGTCGGCTTCCTGTTGATTCTGACCGGAGGCTCACGTCCGCACAACTCGAAATGGTGGAACAATGCGGGCACTGCCACGATGAACGGAGTGCTGAAGGGACTCTTTGTGGCGATCTTGATTGTGGCGATGGTGTCATGCACCTCGAGCTTCGGTTCAACGGGTTATAGTACAAGAGTGCATATTTAGAGAATTGAGCAGCTCAAAGCTGGGTACATTTGAAAAGGATGTCTCTTTTTCAAAATCATGAGGGGCGCGGGGGTGCGTCCCTTTTCGTTTGTGTGTGGGAGAAGGTTGTTCGTGAGCGCGAAGAAAGATTATTACGAGGTTTTGGGCGTAGACAAAAACGCTGATGCGAAGACCATCAAGCGGGCGTTTCTGAAGAAGGCGCGAACCTTACACCCTGATGTGAACAAGGCCCCCGATGCAGAGGAGCGCTTCAAGGAGGTCAACGAGGCCTATGCGGTGCTCTCCGATGAGCGGAAGCGCGCCAACTATGACCGCTACGGCACTGCGGACGGGCCAAATGGGTTTGGCTCCGACTACGTCGATATGTCCGATATCTTCAACGGTTTCGGTATGGATGATATCTTCTCTTCGTTCTTCGGCGGAAATCCCGGGCACGGTACTACCCGTACGCGCGACATGCGCGGCCGCGATATGAGTGTGACATTGCACATCAGCCTGGCTGAGGCAGCGCGCGGCACCCATAAGACGATCTCCTATGAGCGTATGGCCCCCTGCGATGACTGCCACGGCACCGGCACCGGTCCTGGTGGCAAGGTGGTTGACTGCCCGACATGCCACGGCACCGGCCACGTCACGACGGTTCAGCGTACGATCCTAGGACAGATGCAGTCGACGATGGCCTGCCCTAAGTGCAGTGGCACCGGCAAAATCGTCAGCAATCCCTGCGAGACCTGCAACGGCACTGGCCGTACTCCATCACATGAGTCGGTCCGCATCGATATCCCTGCCGGTGTGCACTCCGGCCAGACTATCACGGCCAAAGACAAGGGCGAAGCCGGTATCAGAGGTGCCGCGTGTGGCAACCTACTGATCCAGATCCAGGTCGATAAGGACGAACGGTTCGAGCGCCAGGGTGATGACCTCTACACGGTCGTGGAGATCGACGCCCTCGATGCAATCCTGGGCTGTGAGAAGACCCTCGACGGTATTCTGCCCGATGAAAAAGTCACCCTTAAGATCCCAGCTGGTACGCAGCACAGCGACCAGATCAGGATCGATCGCTGCGGGATGCCGAGAATGAACTCGAATGCCCGCGGCACTATGGTTGCGGTTGTCCGCATTAAGGTGCCAGACAATCTGAATAAAGAACAGATGGATGCAATCAGAGAGATTGTGAAAGACCGCGAAGGCACAGCTGCCAAGAAGACGGCGAAGAGCAAACGTGGCAGCAAGCATCCGTTTGGTAAGCGGTAATGGCAGCGTCTGTGGTCCCCAAGGTAGCCTTCGTCAATCTCGGTTGCCGCGTCAACCGCGTCGAGATCGACTCAATCGCCGCACACCTGGAGAAAGCCGGGTGCGCGATCACGGCTCCCAAAGCGGCCCAAGCCATCGTCGTCAATACCTGTGCGGTCACCGGAGAAGCGGAAGCCAAGACCAGAAAACAGCTGCGCCGCGCTGCTCGACTCGCGCAGCACCCCCAGGTCTTTGCGACCGGCTGCGTTGCCAACCTCTTCTCTGATGAACTGTCTTCACTTGCGGAAAATATTGAAGTTATACAGCAGAAGGATACGGTGGCGCAGCGCGTCCTCGACTATCTAGGTGTGCCTGATGTCGAAACGCATCGGGTAGCAGATACCTCAGTGACGCCGACGGGCAGAGCCCGCCCCGGCATCAAAGTGCAGGACGGCTGTGACAACCGCTGCAGCTTCTGTATCGTGTGGAAAGCCCGCGGTAAGGGACGCTCGGCCGATGTCCAAAAAGTACTCAATCAGGTGAATGACGAACTGGCACGCGGTGCTCAGGAAATAGTGCTCACCGGCATTAACCTCGGCCGTTACCACAGCGTGGATGGACAGGGACACGAGCTTTTCCTACCGGATCTGATGGAGCTGATCCTTCAAGAGACGCCGATCGCCCGCCTCAGGCTCTCCTCGATTGAGCCACCTGATGTGGACGAGCGGCTCATCTCCGTTATGAGAGAACACCCAAGCCGTATTGCGCCTTTCCTGCATATCTGCCTGCAGTCAGGCTGTGATGCCGTCCTGCGCCGCATGAAGCGCCCATATAGCGCCGGACAGTATCGGGAGCGCGTCGAGATGCTGCGGGCGCAGGTGCCCTCACTCGCACTCGGCTGTGATCTGATCGTGGGATTCCCCGGGGAAACTGACGAGGAATTCGAGGAGTCCTATGAGTTCTGCCGTGAGATGCACTTCGCTAAGATGCACATCTTCCGTTACTCAGAACGCCCCGGCACCATCGCTGCGGAGCTTCCTGACCAGGTACCGCCCGAGGTGATGAGCGCACGGGCAGCGAAGATGAAAGAGCTTGCAAACTCAATGCGGCATGCGGAAGCAGAGAAGCTGGTAGGCACTCAGCAGGACCTTCTGATCGAGGGCGCTGGCCAAGGCATTACTGCTGGCTTGTTCGAGGTGAAGGTCCCAGACAGCTGGGGCGCTGATCGCTTCGTGAGGGCCACGATACAGGCGGTGGAGGATGACGGTGCGCTCGTCGCGGCGAGAGCACCGCACTGAGGTCACCGGTGCTGTATCCAATGAAATGTCAGAGCGGGGTTTGAGGTTGCGGGCACAGCGTAACCCGGTATCCTTAGATATACAAATTTGAAACATCAACCGAGGAGGAGCATGGAGCCGACGTACGTTCGTCTCACAATCCCTGATTCCTGCGATCCCACGTTGGTTATGGGTCCACAAGATTCTCTGCTGCGTTTAATCGAGCAGTCAAGCGATGCAGTCATCACGGTGCGAGGGAATGTGGTGAACCTCGAGGGAACCCCTGAGGAGGTCGACCGCCTGACCGCGATCTTTACGCATCTGATCGAGTTGGTGGAAGCAGGACAGCTACCGGATGAGGCTGATGTCAACTACGCGATGTCGGGCGACCATGCAACCACCACGCTTCCCAAAGTCAATGCCAGCCCACTTCTGGTGACTGCAACCGGCAAGACCATACGGCCGAAGACCAAAGGACAGCAGGCCTACTGCGCCATCGCGGAAAATCACCCGATTATCTTTGCATTGGGTCCCGCCGGTACCGGCAAGACGTATCTGGCGATGGCAATGGCGGTCGCAGCATTGCGGCACCACGAAATCGAGCGTCTTGTGCTGACGCGCCCGGTGGTTGAGGCAGGGGAGTCCCTCGGCTATCTGCCCGGCACCCTGGAGGAGAAGATCGACCCCTACGTGCGCCCGCTCTACGATGCGCTCTTTGAGATGGTGGGCCATGAGACGGCGCTGCGGCTGATCGAAGAGGGCGTTGTCGAAGTCTCACCCTTGGCCTTCATGCGTGGGCGAACCTTCAACGATTCCTTTGTGATCCTCGACGAGGCGCAGAACACAACCCCAGGACAGATGAAGATGTTCCTCACGCGCTTAGGCTTCAACTCCCGCTTAATCATCACCGGCGACCTCTCACAGCGCGATGTTCCCGGCTTCGGCGGCATCGAATCCGCGGAGCACATCCTGAAGGGCATCCCTGAGATTGCCTTTGTCCACCTCAAGACCGAAGATGTAGTGCGGCACTCGTTTGTTGCGAAGATCGTCGCAGCCTACGATAGGGCAGAGGCAAAGGAGCGCGTCCGTGAAGCATGAGTTTGACATAGGCTGCGACGAGGGTACCTCGCTCGCGTTGGATCAACCCGAGATTGAGCGGATCGGCACCGTTGTGCTCGACCAGCAGGGGGTGAAGCGCCCCTGTTTCGTCTCGCTTTCTGTCGTCACCGACAAGCACATGCAGAGGTTGAACCATGAGTGGCGCCAGGTGGATGCCCCCACCGACGTCTTGTCACTCGAGTGCGAGCGCCCCGATGATCCTGATTTAGGTGAAGGGGAACCCTGCGAGCTCGGGGACATCGTGTTGGCGCCCGCCTATATCGAGCGTCAGGCACGCAGATTCTACACCACACCGGCGGATGAGACCCGTCTGCTGTTTGTCCACGGTATGCTTCACCTGTTAGGGTATGACCATATACAGGAGGCAGATGCACACAGGATGCAGGCGTGTGAGGATGTGCTACTTGCACAGCTTCCCACTGACCACACGCTCAGCCATGTTGTGCTCGCGAGGCATCGGGAGGACGCATGATACCCGGTCAGAAGAACAATCATCCAACGTTTCGGAGAAGCTTTCTGTTCGCGATACAGGGGTTTGTATATACCCTCAAGACTGAGCGCAACATCAAGGTAATGCTCGCTGCCGCTATCGCGGTAGTGATCTTAGGGTTTGTGTTCCACCTCGACGTTGCGAGTTGGGCGATTGTCCTTTTGTGCTGCGGCTGCGTGACCTGCGCCGAGCTTATGAACACCTCTATCGAGACCGTCGTCGACCTGGTCTCACCGGAGTACCACCCCCTAGCCGGACACGCGAAGGATATCGCAGCGGCAGGGGTCTACATCATGTCAGTCTTTGCCGCTATCGTCGGCCTCATCGTCTTTATCCACGCTATTTTCTTTGCCTGAGGGGGCTCAATGCCAGAGGAACAAGGACACACCAAACCCTTCAGGAGCGGATTCGTCTCCCTGATCGGGCGTCCCTCAGTAGGGAAGTCCACGCTCGTCAATGCCTGTATGGGTGAAAAGCTCGCAATTACGTCCCCGGTGGCCCAGACCACAAGAAAGCGGTTACGTGCGGTGATCACCCGAAAGGATTTCCAGCTGGTCCTCGTGGATACCCCGGGATTGCATAAACCAAAAGACGCGCTCGGTAAAGAGCTCAACAAGGTTGCCTTGGGTGAGCTTGCCGACATCGACGCGATCGCGTTCCTGATCGACGCCACCAAGCCAGTCGGAAGAGGCGATGCCTGGATCGCCGAGCACATTGAAGCCTCCCACACTCCCTTCAAACTTCTCGTTATCACCAAGGCGGATAAGGCCAGCCAAAAGATCATCGAGAAACAGATCGAGTCTGCCAAAAAGTTGGCGCACTTCGACGATGTGCTTGTCGTGAGCGCCCAGGAAAACTTCAATGTTGACGCTTTCATCGACACGCTTGCGGCGCATCTGCCGGAGGGACCGCACTGGTTCCTTGAGAATATGGATAGCGACGCCTCGGATGAGGATCTCATAGCGGAGTTCATCCGTGAGAAAGTGCTCCTCAATACGCGGCAGGAAGTGCCCCATGCGGTGGCCGTCAAGGTCGACGATATCGAATGGCCGAAGAGCAACCGTATGAACATCACAGCGACGATCTTAGTAGAGCGTAAGGGTCAAAAAGCGATTCTGATCGGACGCGGGGGGTCCATGATCAAAAAGATCGGGACCGATGCCCGGTACGATCTGGAGAAGCTCTTCCATGCAAAGGTTTTCCTCTCGCTACGCGTGAAGGTTCAGCCTGACTGGCGGCGCGATCAGACAGAGATCCGGGAACTCGGCCTTGAGGCGGAAGAGTAGCCATGGCCGGCAGGCGCACCCTCCACACGGAGGTGATGGTCTTAAGGAAGACGAAGCTCTCAGAGTCTGATCTGATTCTGACATTGATGGCAGCCGATGGGGAACAGATCCGTGCAGTAGCCAAAGGAGCCCGCAAGCCGGGCAACCGCTTTGCCTCCCGACTCGATATGTTCTGCGACTCTGATGCGCTTATCGCCAAGGGCAGGAACTTGGATATCGTAACGGAAGCCTCGCTCATCGATCCCCACGTGAAGCTGCGTGAGGATCTGGACCTGATGGCCGGTGCCAGTGCCTTGGCAGAGCTCGGGGAATACACCTGCTACGAGAACGTGGAGGATCCCTTCGTCTTTGCGATCCTCAAGGCAGCTTTCTCAACCTTGGAAGGTCTTACAGGCCTATCACAGATCGATCTTTTGGTTGCAGCCTTCACCTTCAAAGTGCTCGCGCACCAAGGCTGGAGGCCGGAGCTTGAGCGCTGCACCTCCTGCGGGGAGCCCGATGTGAGCTTCTTTTCAGCCCGAATGGGCGGGACGCTGTGCGCTTCCTGTGCCCGTGAGATCTCAGGAGCTCATGAGCTTACCCCACAGCAGTTGGGGAGGCTCAAAGCCCTGCTCACCGAAAGATTTTCCACGTTGCTGGTAACACCGATCGACAAGGGGACCGCACGTTTCCTGTTCTCCCTGGCCCATGAATGGGCTACGGCGCACCTCGATACAAGGCTGCGCAGCTTTGAGTTTATGCGCGGGTTATGATGGTCTACAGATTTTGGCTACGTCGCTGCTCGTAGGTCTATCGCATGTGCTAAACTATCTGACTTGTCAGTACCTCGTACTTAGCCAGCCGTTCATGCCAGACGCCGGTCCCAGTTCGAGGCGAATCAAATATTTTGAAAGGTGGTTGTATGGCAGTCAGCAAAGAGCGTAAAGCAGAGCTCATCAAGCAGTACGGCAAGAATGAGCACGACTCCGGTTCTGCAGAGGTGCAGGTAGCGCTTCTCACTGAGCGCATCAAGGGTTTGACCGCTCACATGAAAACCCATCAGAAGGATTACCACACCCGCCGTGGTCTGCTGATGCTCGTAGGTAAGCGTCGTCGCCTTCTAGGTTACATCAAGAACAAGGATGTTGAGAACTATCGTTCCCTCATCAAGAACCTGGGCATCCGCGACAACGTTCAGTAAGGTAAGGTAAGTATCTAGGAGGGCACCTAAGAGTGAGGTGCCCTTTCGTATGTGTGCACGCCTGAAAGCGTGCGGTGTGTTACAAGAAACACACCTCGACGGCCCACCTGCGATGGGGCAGGTGGAGATAAGGGGAACTATGAAAGTAACCCATGAATTCGACCTGTATGGCAAGCACTACGCGCTGGAGACAGGAGAACTGGCGAAACAGGCAACCGGCGCTGTGCTCGTGAAGGCGGGGGATTCGACCGTACTCGTAACCGCGGTCGTCTCAAAGGAGCGCAAAGACTACGACTTCTTCCCGCTGACCGTCGATTTCATAGAGAGAATGTACTCCGTGGGCAGAATCCCCGGAGGCTATCTGAAGCGCGAAGGACGCCCGAGTGAGAAGGCGACGCTCACGGCCCGTATGATCGACCGTCCGCTGCGCCCGTCCTTCCCGGAAGGCTTCAGAAACGAAGTTCAGATCGTGGCAATGCCGCTCGTTGCGGATCAGATCGATCCGGTTGACACGATCTGCGTGATGGCCGCTTCTGCGGCGCTGACCGTCGGTGGCGTGCCCTTCGAGGGACCGCTGGCCTGCGTCAGAATCGGCCGCAATAAGGAGACCGGCGAGTTTATCGTGAACCCGACCTATGCGCAGCGCAAGAACTCCGATCTCGATCTCGAGCTCGGTGGCTCTTCGACCTACATCTCCATGTTGGAGGCCGGCGCCGACGAGATCTCTGAGGACGATATGCTGGCAGCCATGGCCTTCGGCCAGGAAGCCATCGCCGCCTTCTGCGAGCAGGAGAAGATCTTCTTCAAGAAGGTTCAGGACGCTAACGGCCCATTCCCGGAGCACGACTATGAGCTCGACGGGCCGATTCCCGAGGTCCACGACCGCGTCTTTGCCCACTACGACGAGATGAGCGCCGCACTCAGAGATGTCGACAAGGCTTCCCGCCTGGAGAAGGTGGAGGCGCTCAAGGACTCCATCACTGCAGAGTTCACCGAGGACGAGCAGGAAGAGTGGAGCCGGGCAATCCCGGTCGAACTCAAGGGCCTCGAGAAGCACGCAATGCGCCGCATGGTCGTCGAGACCGGCGAGCGTGTCGATGGCCGTACCGCGACTGAGGTCAGACCTCTTATGATCAAGCCGGATTACCTGCCGCGTGTCCACGGCTCCGGCCTCTTTCAACGTGGTCAGACTCAGGTGCTCTCTGTCTGTACCCTGGGCATGCTCAACGAGTGGCAGCGCCTCGACACGATCGAGCCGGTTGAGGGCAAACGCTACATCCACCACTACAACTTCCCGCCGTACTGCACCGGTGAGACCGGCCGTATCGGTTCCCCGAAGCGCCGTGAGATCGGCCATGGCAACTTGGCTGAGCGCGCGCTCAAGCCGGTTATCCCCTCTGCGGAGGAGTTCCCGTATACGATCCGCGTCGTTTCCGACGTAATGGAGTCCAACGGTTCCTCGTCGATGGCATCGACCTGCGGCTCTACGCTCGCACTGATGGACGCCGGTGTCCCCATTAAGCGCCCGGTCTCCGGTGTCGCTATGGGTCTCATCCAAGAAGAGGGCAAGACCGTCGTTTTGACCGACATCCAGGGTCTCGAAGACTTCCTGGGCGACATGGACTTCAAGGTCACCGGCACCACCAAGGGTATCACTGCGATGCAGATGGACAACAAGGCCACCGGCCTCACACCGGAGATCCTGCGTAAGGCACTGATGCAGGCGCACGAGGGCCGTATGTTCATCCTGGACGCGATGACCGACGCAATCCCGGCACCGCGCGAGCACTTAAAGCCCAGCGCGCCGCAGATCATCAGCCTGCACATCCCAACGGATAAGATCCATGATGTTATCGGCTCCGGCGGCAAAGTCATCCGCAGCATCCAGGAGGATACCGGCGCTACCGTCGACGTCGAGGAGGACGGCACCGTCCTCATCTCTGGCCTCAATGGAGCGGGGGAGGCAGCCGCTGAGCGTGTCGAGCAGATCGTGAAGGTTCCGGAGGTCGGCGAAGAGTACACCGGACGCGTTGTGGGCATCCAGCCCTTCGGCGCTTTCGTTGAGCTGCTCCCGGGCAAAGACGGCCTGCTGCACATCTCCCGCGTTGCTAAGGGTAGAGTCGGTAAGGTTGAGGACGTCCTGAACATCGGCGACGAGGTCAAAGTTAAGGTCATCGACGTTGACGAGCACGGCAAGATCAGCCTGGACCGTCTGGACAAGCCTGGGACTTTGCACCAAGCCCGCTCCGGCCAGAGCTATGATCATCGCGAACATGAGGGACATGAGCGCTGCCGCCACACCCGTCACCCAGGCGACAACGGCCACCGCACCCCTGAAGGCAGGATCCACGGCCATCAGCCCCGCCGTCACCACGAGGCGTAAAGAACAGGACATGCGATAAGCGTGTCTCTAGGTGCGTACTGACAGAAGAGCCAGAAGGCGAACGTTAAGCTTTTCGGCTCTTCTTTATATGCCGCCCTTACGTGTTGTGGTACCGAAACGAGTGCGGGCACACTTTTCGATTGAGTACACTCAAGATCAGTACTTGAACGAAAGCTGTGCCAATACAGCAGTGTTTCGGCGCTACGGTTTTTGAGTGGCACTTTGTCTCAGCGGTACCTCTCGTATGTGATGTGGGTACTATAGAATATATAAGAAATATATTGAGCTGTTTTATCCGTCATCTCTATCTTCTTTTCAGAAGGGTACGTGGCCTGGCAGATAAACCGATGTTGACCACGAAGTTGTATGACCATCACTGGACACGTTGAAAGGAGCTTGTAAGTCTCTATGGCAAAAACGAAAAGCCAGCCCCTCAGGATCATTCCGCTCGGGGGCTTAGATGGTATTGGCAAAAATATGACCGCATTCGAATACGGTGGCGACATGGTCCTGGTGGATGCGGGCATTATGTTCCCGGATGACGATATGCCCGGCGTCGACTTGGTGCTTCCGGACTACACGTATGTGCTGGAGCACGAGGACGAGCTGCGCGGCATTATCGTGACCCATGGCCACGAGGATCACACCGGTGCGTTGCCGTATCTTCTGAAGGACCTGAACCACAAAGCCCCGATCTTCTCGAGCAAGCTGACCCTCAAACTGATCGAAAGCAAGCTCGAAGAGCACAATCTCGCTAAACAAGATTACCGTGAGGTGCACGATGGAACCAAGATCGAGCTCGGAGCCTTTGAGATTCATTTCTTCTCGATGACGCACTCGATCCCGGCAACCTTAGGGTTATACCTGCGTACGCCTGCAGGCTCAGTCCTGCACACCGGTGATTTCAAGCTGGATCAGACCCCGATCGACGGGGTCCGTCCGGACTATGCCGCGATCAACCGTTTCGCGACGCGTGGGGTAGACCTGTTGCTCTCTGACTCCACAAATGCGACCGTTCCGGGCTTCACGCAGTCTGAGGCTGCGGTAGGACCGGCGCTGCGCCATATCATTAAGAATGCCCCCGGTCGTGTCTTTGTGGCGTCCTTCTCAAGCCACATCCACCGGCTGCAGCAGATCTGTGATGCCGCAGTAGCTGTCGGCCGCAAAGTCGTCGTGACCGGCCGCTCGATGGTGCACAATACGCAGATCGCCCGTGACCTCGGCTACCTTAAGATCCCGGATGAGGACATCATCGACGCCTACGATGTGGACGAGATCCCCGACGAGAAGATCGTCGTGATGTGTACGGGCTCACAGGGAGAACCACTCTCCGCACTGTCCCGGATGGCGAACGGGGAGCACAAGTCGCTTTCGATCCACGAGGGCGACACAGTGATCATCTCCGCTAAGCCGGTCCCGGGCAACGAGAAATCCGTCCAGGGTGTCATCAATTCGCTCTCCAAGATCGGCTGCCATATCTTTGATAGAAACAATGCGCTGGTCCACGTCTCCGGCCACGCCTCTCAGGAAGAGCTCAAGCTGATGCTCGCGATGGTGCATCCGCGCTACTTTATGCCGGTCCACGGCGAGGCCGTGCACCTGAGAACGCATGCGAAACTGGCGCGTCAGATGGGCATCCCTGAGGACCACATCTTTATCCTCGATAATGGGGACACGCTCGAGATGCGCCGCCACCGCGTGAAGCGTGGACCTTCGGTCGACTCCGGCGTGATCTACGTCGACGGGGGTTCTGTCTCCGATGCGGACCCAGTGGTCCTGCGCGACCGCAAGCGCCTCGCCTCTGACGGTATCGTCACCTGCGTCATCACAGCCTCGAGCCGGAACCACAAAGTGGAAGATGTTAATCTTTCGAGCCGCGGGTTCTCGGCTGCGAATGACGATAAACTGGTAGAAGGCGCCTTGGATGCGGTACGTACCGCGGTCAATAAAATCTCAGACCATGCCGCGCTCGACGCGATGCGCAAGGCGGCCAGAAATGGTCTTTCTAACTATCTGTGGAACAAGACGCACACGAGACCCATGGTCATCCCGGTAGTGTTGGAGGTATAAATGCCCGCGCGGCGCAAAAGTCAAACTGTAAAGAAAAATGCCGAACGCGCTGCCAAACCGCAAGTCCAACATCTGGAGCCTTCCGTCATCGAGCCTTCGGTCAAAGAGGATATCTTGGCCGTCGTGCTCTGTGTCGTAGCGGTGATGATGGTGGTGTCGCTGGTCTCTCCAACCAGCGCATATCTGACCGCTACCGTGGGGCACATCCTAGACCTCCTCTTTGGGGTCGGGGCAATACTCTGCCCGGTAGCCCTTGTGGCCTATACCGTGATGCACTTTGTGACGCACGACCAAGTGAAGTCCCGCCGCATTGCCTTAAGCCTTATCCTGGTGGTGCTGGCGGTGCTCTCACTTCTCTCCGTCAATATGGGCGTGCGGGAGACCCAGCCGATGCTCGTCTTTGAGGAGACCTATGCCACCCATGCGGGCGGCTACGTCGGGGGCGCCCTCGCATGGTTTCTCCTGACCTTTGTGGGCCGCATTGTCGCCAATGTGGTGCTGACCGGTCTGCTCGTGACCGCAGCTCTGATCGGTGGCCTCTCCTTCAGAAAGATCGGGAAAGGTGTCGCCACACAGGTGAGCAAGGCAAAGGAGCGCCGCAGCCAATCCACTCCCACCTATGCGGCTGGCGGTGCCTCCGACGATCCAATCGACGAGCTCTTTGCGGATGGGGAGGACCCCGAGTCGGTCGCTCCGACCCAGCTGTTCCCGACAAACGCTGAGGGCAAGACCACCTATCTCGGCAGCCGAAAGACCACAGTCCTCAAGCGTGACAAGAAGATGGATGAGCCTACAATTGAGATGCAAAAGCCTGCCCAGAAGCAGAAGCGCCATCCCCGTCTCTCGTTGCTGCACCGTGAGCCGGCGCATGAGGTAGAGGATACGAATACAGCTGAAGCTCAACCTGACGGGGGCCTCAACGCGACGGTTACGGTTCCCACAGACAAGGACGGCGAGGTGACCGAAACCTACAATGCGGTTCCGGCCTTTCTGCGCAATGCTGCAAGACAGGATACTGATCAGCCTACACCGGCAAAGACGCTCAAGCGGGGCGCCAAAGCCCCCAAGCCGCACAAGCGGGGAGCTGTTGCTGCAGGCGTCGCTCCGATAGAGCCGATTGTGAAGGCTCCCTCGGGAATTCAGCCGGCTTCTGCAGGCTCTAAGAGCATCACGCCTGCGAGCAAGAGCACCGATAAAGAGGAGCTGCCTCCGCTCTCACTTCTGGAATCAAACCCGGATTCTGCAACGTCAATGAGCTCAAGCGAGGAGTTGAGGGAGACAGCGCAGAAGCTGCAGGAGACCTTAGCCGAGTTCAAGCTCAAATCAAAGGTGGTCGGCTGGGTCTCAGGGCCTCTGGTCACAACCTTCAAGATCTCAATGGGCGAAGGCGAGCGCGTCAATAAGATCACGAACCTGGAGGACGATATCGCCCTCGCATTAGCGACGACTTCAGTGCGTATCTTTGCGCCGATCCCGAAGACCTCGCTGGTTGGTATCGAAATCCCGAACAAGAAGCGCCAGAGCGTCTGCTTGGGCGACGTGCTACCCTATGCGAAGGGCAAATCTCCGCTTGAGGTTGCCTTCGGCCGCAATACGGAAGGGCGCCCGATCACCGTCGATATCGCCAAACTGCCGCACCTACTGGTCGCCGGCACCACCGGTTCCGGCAAGTCAGTGCTTCTGAATTCCATCATCGTCTCGATGCTGATGCGCGCGACGCCGCAGCAGGTCCGCATGATCATGATCGACCCCAAGCGCGTGGAGTTCACCGGCTATAACGGATTGCCGCACCTCTATGTCCCAGTCGTGACTGATGCGCACCAGGCCGCAGGGGCACTGCAATGGGCGGTCTCCGAGATGGAGCGGCGCCTTCGGGTCTTCGAGCACTACAAGGTGCGTGACATCAAGAGCTTCAACCGCAACCTCGAGTTGGGCAAATGGGCGGATATGGAGCATCCCCCTGAGCACATGCCCTATTTCGTGATCGTAATCGATGAGCTGTCCGATCTGATGATCATCGCCCGCAAGGAAGTCGAAGCTTCAATCGTTCGTATCGCTCAGTTGGGCCGTGCAGCGGGCATCCACCTGATCGTGGCGACGCAGCGTCCCTCTGCGGATGTCGTAACGGGCCTTATCAAGGCCAACATCGACAACCGTGTGGCACTGGCGGTCGACTCTGCGGTCAACTCCCGCATCATTTTGGATTCCACCGGCGCAGAGCGTCTGCTCGGCGCAGGCGATATGCTCTATAAGCTCAGAGGCCGCTGTGCGAAACGTGCCCTTGGTTGCTACGTCTCCGACGACGAGATCGAGGCGGTCGTGAGCTTCGTGAAAGAGCACTTCGATGCGGATCTGCACTCGGAGATCCTTTCTGCCGTGACCCCGGGCCAGATGACTGACCAGGACGGCGCAGGAGTGCATGAGGACGATGACCCGCTCATGTGGGAAGCCGCACAGCTCGTGGTGGACTCCCAATTGGGCTCCACCTCAGGTCTGCAGCGCCACCTCAAAGTGGGCTATGCCCGTGCCGGCAGAATTATGGATATGCTTGAAGACAAGGGGATTGTGGGTCCTCCTGACGGTTCAAAGCCCCGTGAGGTGCTGATGGACCAGGCAGAGCTAGAGGAACTACGTATTGCTGAAGAGAAGTATCAGGAGGTAGAGTAGCATGCCACGTCCGCGTTTCAGCGAAATGCTGTCCCAGCGTCGTCACCAGTTAGGCCTCACCACGGCACAGGCTGCAGATGATCTGAAGTTCAAAGAGCGGGTGCTGGTCGCCCTCGAGGCGGGTGATTTTGACTCGATCCCTAAGGGAGGCTATGCCCAGGGATTGGTGGCGACCTATGCGCGCTACCTCGGCCTCGATGAGCAGGAGGTCGTGTACGAGTTCAACCACGACCAGCGGGTGTACCGCCACAGCCAGCAACTTGCCCGCAGCAGGCGTGCCCACTATCCGCAGGGGAGACTGTATACCTCCCGGGTGCCGCAGCATGCCCGTCGCAGCGCTTCCTCCTATGACAGGCAGCGTCAGGATTCCTTCTATGACCCTTCCGCAACTATCCAGATGCGTCCGGTCTCGCACAGCTATCAGGACGATATGCGCTACGACCAACAGGCACAGCCGTACCGCGCGGCCAGCACCGAGTCTGCCCGTGATTATTCCCGCAATGTCGCAGCCCGTATGCGGCCTGCGATGGACCAGCTGGATCAGGACCGGCGTACACGCCAGAGACGCACCCAACATAGGAAGCGTCCGAAACAGTCCCTGTCGGAGACACTGGCCCAGCAGAATACCTTCTGGATCGTCATTATCGTCGGCTTACTTCTCACCATCCTCATTATTTACAGCGTCAGCTCCTGCGTGAGCCGCACCGCCGGAGGTGATGACAACACAAGGCAGACCGTGCCGGTGACTAAGACCGAGGTTGACAACAGCAACGACCAGTCACAGGACAACAGTACGCAGGTTGCACAGGATACGTCTTCGAATGACCAGAACAAGGACAACGGCGACGATGCCCACCCGAGCGTCGTAGTAAGCGTCAAAGGCGGCGGAAGGTCCTGGGTCGAGGTTACGGTCGACGGGTCAAGTCAGGTGGCGCAGACCGTCAGTGGTCCTTGGTCTCAGACCTATAACCCGAGCGAGTCGATGACCATCCAGGTGGGGAATGCCTCTGCCGTGACGGTCACGAAGAACGGTCAGACGCAGAACTTTGATGCGAAGGCCTCCGGCGTGGGGACGATGACCATCAAGGCGGAAGTATCAGGCGACAGCAATTCAAGCTCTGACCAAAACAAGCAGAGCAACAACTCATCGAGCAGCGCCGCGAATGCGACATCGCCGACCAAACAACAGTCGGCACAGAACACCCAGAGCAACGCTGCTGTGACGACCACAACCCAGAATGGGACAGCAAACTCTACTGCGAGTACCTCGAACGGACGCAGCCAATAGCAGAGCGATGAGCCGCAACAAAGATAATCAATCGGACCCCGCACGCAGCGCGTGCGGGGTGCTGTGCGATAGGTGATTGAGAGAATAGTTGAGTATGGACAGCAGTGCCACAACGCCAACCACAGTACAGGCACCACAGGGCCGCGTACTGTTTATTACCTTGGGTTGTGCGAAGAATGAGGTGGATACCGACCGCATGCGGTCGCTTTTGGAACGCGCAGGGTTTGAGGAGACCGACGAGGCAGACGACGCCGACGTCGCGCTGATCAATACCTGTTCATTTCTGGCTTCTGCCACCTCAGAGTCGATCGAGACGACCCTGGAGTTGGCACAGGAAGCGACCGATGCCCAAACTCTCAAGCTCCCGATCATCATGTGCGGCTGTGTCCCCTCCCGCTACGGGGCGGATCTGCCCGATCAACTGCCTGAAGTGGCAGCCTTTGTGCGGGCAGAGGATGAGGATTCGATTGTGAGCACCGTTTGCAAGATACTGGATAAGCCGCAGCCGAAGACTGCCAATGTGCTCGATGCGAGTGCGCTGCGTACGGTTGAGGGTACGAGCGCCTATGTGAAGATCTCAGAGGGCTGCGATCGCTACTGCGCCTTCTGCGCGATCCCCTATATCAGAGGGCACTACCACTCCAGACCGGAAGGCGAAATTGTAGGCGAAGTCAAATCCTTACTAGAAGGCGGCGTGCGTGAGATCGTCTTGATCGGACAGGACACTGGTATCTGGGGCAGCGACTTCGATGATCCAAAGAAGACCTTAGCCTGGCTGGTGCGTCAGGTGGCAGAGGTTGTGCGTCCCTATCACGGCTGGGTCAGAGTCCTCTACCTGCAGCCGGAGGGCATAACCGACGAGCTGATCTCTACGATCAGGGATACCCCGGAAGTGTTGCCCTACATCGATATCCCAATCCAGCACTGCTGCGCAACCGTGCTGCATCGCATGGGCAGAAAAGGTTCCGCAGAAGAGTTCAAGAGACTCTTTGCGAGGGTGCGCCGTGAGATCCCAGGCATGGTCTTGAGGACCACCGCACTCACCGGTTTTCCAGGGGAGACGGATGAGGAAGCGGAGGAGATGCTCGACTTCCTGCAAGAGGAGGAGTTTGACTACACCTCGGTCTTCCCATACTCCCGTGAAGAAGGAACCAAAGCCTACGATATGCCCAATCAGGTACCCGAGGAAGTCAAGCAGGAACGTGCGCAGCGTCTGGTCGATTTGGCTGAGCAGATGGGATTTTCTGCCACCGCAAGCCATATCGGGGAGACCGCAGACGTTATCATTGACGGTATCGAACAGACCGATAAGGGGCCTGAACTGATCGGCCACACCTGGTTCCAGGCGCCGGACTCCGACGGTGCGGTGCACATCGAATCCGGTGAAGCTACGGTCGGAGACATTGTGAAGGTGAAGCTGACGGACAGCTTTGCCTATGAGATGGTAGGAGAGCTCATTTAAGGAGACTATAGGATGCCCACAGAGCAGCAGAACAAGCAGCAGGACAAAGAGCTTGAACGCAAGGAGCCAAAGCCGCACCGCAGGTGGACCGCGGCAAACATCGTGACGGTGATCAGGATCTTCCTGATCCCTGTGTGGTACGCGGTCGCAATGATGAATCCGATCTCAGTGCAGGGTGAGTTTTCTCCCTCACTTCTGGGGGTCGCTATCTTCTACATCGTGCTTGCCCTGACCGATAAGCTGGACGGCTATCTGGCCCGCAGCCGCAACGAGGTCACGACCTTTGGCAAGTTTTTGGACCCGATCGCGGACAAGCTCGTCGTGGTCTTTGCTCTGGTCTTCCTCTTGCAGATCAATCTGACCGATGCGCTGCTGCTCCTGATCGTCATTGCCCGTGAGTTCTTGGTTGCCGGCCTCAGGATGGTCACCGCCTCCAAAGGCGTCGTGGTCGCTGCAAGTAACCTCGGCAAGGCCAAGACCTTCACGACGATGGCCGGCATCTCGGGCATGCTCTTAGTGCGTTGCCTGCCGCCTGAGGTAGGCCTCACGGTGGTCCTGCCCCTGAGCCTGACCCTTTTGGTTGTGGCAATGATACTCACCCTCTGGTCGGGTATAGATTACTTTGTCAAGTGCTGGAAATACTTAGCGGATTAGGTGAGTGATGATATATGGCTAAATCCTTAGGTGATATGAAACTTCCTTCCTGCCAGGAGCAGTATTCGCTGGCAGAGGAGTTGGTACACACGGCGACTGACAGGCACGTAACCGTGGGCACCGCGGAGTCTTGCACCGGTGGCCTTGTCGCAGGCGCTATCACGGACGTCCCCGGCTCCTCTGAGATGCTGCGCGGTGGCGTCGTGAGTTACGCGATTCCCGTGAAGCATGCGGTTTTGGGCGTCTCGAACGAGATCCTCAACAAACCGGGTGTGGGCGCCATCTCCTCTGAGTGCGCCGAGCAGATGGCGGAAGGCGCCAGAAAGGTGCTGGAACCTACCTATGCGGTCTCCATTACCGGGATCGCGGGCCCGGGTGGCGAAGAGCCGGGCAAGCCGGTGGGCACTGTATGGTTCGGCCTTGCCGGAGACAGGATTGAGACCACAACCGAGCTGCACACCTTCTCGGGTACCCGTCCCGAGGTGCGCAACAAGGCGGTCTATGTAGCCTTGCAGCTGTTGCTTAAGGCCGTCAAAAACGCCTGATAATCACCTCATTTGAGGCACATAGCACCTCCTCTGTCAGATCGGTGACAGAAGGGGTGAGCTCGTTGTCAGTTTCTTGTGCTAGCGTAGCAGGGAGGAATTGACAACGAACGTTTGTTCGTATAGGATAGCTGCGACACAACCATTCAGAGGAGCTTGTTCATGGCAAAGAGGCATGGGAACTACGAGGCCCACGAGAAAACCTATGGCGCAGAGCGCGACAAGATGGTTGAGGCTACGACCGCAGAGATCGAAAAGCGGTTCGGCAAGGGCTCAATCATGCGCTATGGGGATGGCGGACCTGACTTAGAGATCGGAGCGATTCCGACCGGCTCCCTTGCGCTCGATGCAGCCTTGGGCATCGGCGGCGTCCCCCGTGGACGTATCGTCGAGATCTACGGCCCTGAATCCTCCGGCAAAACGACGCTGTCCCTGGAAATCCTCGCTGAGGCCCAGGCGATGGGCGGTGTCGTGGCATTTATCGACGCGGAGCACGCGCTCGATCCAGGCTATGCAGCCCACATCGGTGTAGATATTGACGATATGCTGATCTCTCAGCCGGATACCGGTGAGCAGGCGCTTGAGATCTGCGATATGCTCGTGCGCTCCGGTGCGATCGACGTCGTGGTTATCGACTCCGTCGCTGCGCTGGTCCCGCGTGCAGAGATCGAAGGTGAGATCGGTGACGCCACGGTCGGCGCACAGGCACGGCTTATGAGCCAGACGCTACGTAAACTTACAGGCTCTCTGGCAAAATCCAAGACCACCTGCATCTTCATCAACCAGTTACGCGAGAAGATCGGTGTGATGTTTGGCAACCCGGAGACGACCCCGGGCGGCAGAGCCCTCAAGTTCTTCGCCTCGGTGCGTATGGACATCCGCCGTATCGACACGATCAAGCAGAACGGTAACATTATCGGCAACCGTGTCCGCGTGAAGGTCGTTAAGAACAAAGTTGCCGCCCCGTTCAAGCAGGCTGAGTTTGACATTATGTACGGCACCGGTATCTCCAAGGAAGGCTCCATTCTGGATATGGGCGTCGACTATGGGATTGTCAACAAATCCGGCGCTTGGTTTACCTATGAGACCGAACGGTTGGGACAGGGCAGGGAAGCTGCCAAGCGTTTCCTGCGCGAGCATCCCGATCTGGCCAAGGAGATCGACCACAAGGTGCGCGTCGCCTGTGGGCTGATCAAGGACGACGATGAACCGGTCGGCGAGCCTGTCGTGGATGAGAAGGAAGACAAGAGCAAGACCACAGAGAGCGCGTAGCTGCTATGCGCAAGCAATCCCATCAGTCCCATACGCATGCAGCGGGCGATTTTACCTGGGAGGTGAGCTACCCCTCTAAACAGGCTTCCGGATTTTCCCAGCGTAAACCGACCGCCACAATCGAGGTGGATGAGCGCAAGCTCTATGTCCCGGTTGAGGTGGCGCGCCGGCTGGAAAAGTATGAGAAGAAAGTCTCATTCCCCATATCTTCACTCGCTGAGCTGGTCGAGGTTATCGATCAAGCTGAGCACACCTGCGCCTGGGAAAAGATCATCTCGCTCGTGAACCGGCGCGACTATACGAGCTTTGAGCTAGAGAAGCGCCTGCACCTCAGAGGGTACACCGAGGCTGTTGTGCATGAGAGCGTGGAGAAGGCTTCGAAGACTCATCTGGTGGATGACAGACGCTTTGGGCGTCTCTTCGTGGAATCCAAAATCCGCCTCGGTTGGGGCAAACGGAAGATCGCCTTAGAGCTCAAGAAGCGCGGATTGGTGCCAGAAGAGATCGAGGGCTGGCCGGAGGCGTTCTTCCCAGAAGACGATCAGTATACACACGCGTGCCAGCTGCTGGAGCACAAAACCCTGCGTCCCCCTCATCGGTATCAGAAGGCGGTGCGTTTCCTGGTAGGGCGTGGTTTTTCCTATGGCACCGCGATGCGGGCCGCAGCTACGGCAGCTGAGAATGATTCCGACAGTGAGCTCTGATTCTGTCGCAGTATTTGTTTCCGTACTGGTGCGGATGTTTTGGGCAATTTTAGGCCCGTATGCCCGTTAGAGTTTGACAGTCAATCGTGCACAACATACGATTAAAAGACCATCTGTGGTTTTTCACGTCTGCGGAAGCGATTCTGTCAGGTGTTTTAATAAATATTTTTATTTGAAAAATTATTGGATTGGCGTCTGGCTCGAAGACGTAGCCGAGTGGTCGTGACATACCTCTTGGATGGTAGCACCTGTGTACCTTTCCTTCATTAAATTGATCATGTGCTATTGAGGAGTCACAATGGGGATTGTTTTACTGATCGTTGGATTGGCGGTGGGAGCTGCCATCTGTTATATTGTCGTCACCAATCAGAGCAATGATCGGGTACAGGACGCAAAGCGACAGATTGAGAGCGCCAAAAGCCAAGCAAAGCAGATAACAGATGAGGCCAAAAAGGCTGCAGACACTTCCAAGAAGGAAGCGATCCTCGAGGCGAAGGAGAAGATTCTCCAGCTTCGGCAGACCTCAGAGGCCCAAGACAAGCAGCGTAAAGACGAGATCCATATGCTCGAGAACCGCCTGGTACAGCGTGAGGAGTCCCTCGACAGGCGCAACGATTCACTCGATCACCGCGAGCATCAGCTTTCTTCCTTCCAGGGACAGTTGGACCGCAGAAAGAACGATCTGGATAAACTTGAATCCAAGAAGACCGCAGAGCTGGAGCGTATCGCCTCTCTCACGAAGGATCAGGCACACGACGAGCTCTTGAACAAGGTGCGTAAGGAGAGCGTCGGCGAAGAAGCCAAGATCCTGCGTGACTCTGAGCAGCGCGTACGCGCCCAGGCTGACAAGACCGCCCGTGAGATTGTCTCCACCGCTATTCAGCGCTGCGCGGCAGACCAGGCCGGTGAGATCACCGTCGCCACGGTTCACATCCCTTCTGATGACCTGAAAGGCCGCATCATCGGCCGTGAAGGCAGAAACATCCGTACCTTCGAGCAAGTCTCCGGGGTCTCCTTGGTTATCGACGACACCCCGGAAACGGTTGTCCTCTCGAGTTTTGACCCGGTCCGCCGTGAGACGGCACGCGTAGCACTCGAGAACCTGATCGCTGACGGCCGTATCCACCCCGCCCGCATCGAGGAGATGTACAAGAAGGCAGAGTCCCTGGTGCAGGAACGCGTCCGCGAGGCAGGCGAGCAGGCGGCCTTCGATACCGGCATTCACGACCTGCACCCGGAGCTGATCAAGACCTTAGGGGCCCTGCGCTACCGTACCTCCTATGGCCAAAATGTCCTGCAGCACTCTATTCAGGTGGCGGCGCTCTGCGGCGTTATGGCATCCGAGCTCGGTATGGATCCGGCCCCTGCAAAGCGTGCCGGTCTCCTGCATGATATCGGCAAGGCCATCGACCACCAGGTTGAGGGGCCGCATGCAGTGATCGGTGCAGACTTAGCGAGACGTTACGGCGAGAAGCCGGAGATCGTCCACGCAATTGAGGCACACCACGCTGACATTGAGCCCAACACAGTGCTCGATGTGCTCGTACAGGCCGCTGACGCGATCTCCGCCGCCCGCCCGGGTGCCCGCCGTGAATCTGCGGAGAACTACATCAAGCGCCTGGAGAAGCTTGAGGAGATCGCCAATGCCCACGAGGGCGTCGAGCGTACCTACGCGATGCAAGCCGGCCGTGAGCTCCACGTGATGGTCGAGCCGGAGAAGATCTCCGACGCGCAGGCTACCGTCCTCGCACACGATATCGCCAAGCAGATCGAGGACGAGATGGAGTATCCGGGGCAGGTCCGCGTCGTGGTGATCCGTGAGTCCCGTGCGATCGATACCGCAAAGTAGACGATGAGCAAAAATACCCATGAAGATTTGGCTGCTTTCCTTGTCCGCAGTGGGCAGGGAGAGCAGTTAAGCGTTGAAGAGAATTTAGGTGAAGGCTTTGTACGCCTGAGGGTCGCCGAAGCGGAGCGTCGGCAGGCAAAGGATGATATCCGCTGCGTTGAGGATGCGGAAATCGAGCTGCTGCGCAACGCCTACGACGCCAGGGCTTCCACAATACTCATCGCCACGAATCTGTCTGACGGCAAGCGCAGTCTCACCGTGGTGGACGACGGGGACGGGATTCCCCAGGACATGTGGGAGCGGGTCTTTGAGGCGCGCGTCACCGGCAAGCTCAAGAGCGTGCACGTGGATACCTATGGGATCCACGGAAGAGGCATGGCGCTCTATTCGATCCGTGAGAATGTGGAGCAAGCCCGGGTAGTTAACTCCGGTACAAGCTTGGGTACTTCAATACAAGTGGTCTTCGACACGCAGAAGATCCCCGAGAAGAAAGACCAATCGAGCTGGCCGGAGCTTGCCCCCAATGAGGGCGGGAAGGTCCACATTGTGCGTGGCCCCCACAACCTGATCCGGTGCGCCTGTGACTTTTGCCTTGCGGCTTCGCGGCGCTGCTCGATCTTTATCGGCTCTGCCGCAGAGGTCATTGCCGCAGCGATTCGCTATACGCCCTTGCCCCAAGGCTCTGCCTCTGAGCTCATGGGCGTGAAGCTCAACGAGCTGCCCCTGTTGACCCGATTGAAGCTCGCGAGTAACGCCCACGAGCTCGCCGAGGTCGCAAACTCGCTCGGTCTTACGATCTCCGAACGTAGCGCACAGCGTATCCTTACCGGGCAGATCGAGCCGGTACCGGATGTCTATACGTACTGTACACACGCAAAACCAGCCATTGAGACACCCTCACCACTCAATCCACCTCGCCGGAGCGCCAACCTTGAAAAAGATCGACGTGGACTCAAGCTCAGCCCCGAGGATCGGGAGGCCTTCGAGAAACTGATGGAGAAAGACTTCGCCTATTTGGAGGAGCGCTATTACCTCCATCTGAACGGAACGCCGACGGTTCAGCTCACATCAGGTAAAGTTACGGTCACGTTCCCGTATCGTAAGGAAGATTAGGGGATGCGTGATCCGTATTGAGGGTACTTTGTGGTAAAACCATATAAGGTATGTAGGGGCGCCTGAGTCCACTACATAGTGTTGAAACTTAACAGGAGTTAAAAACATGGATTTTCTTAAAGTCTCTAGCAAGTCGTCTCCGGCATCCGTCGCAGGTGCTATCGCAGGCATGGTTAAAGATGGAGCTTCCGTCACGATGCAGTGTGTCGGTGCCGGCGCGGTGAACCAAGCCGTGAAGGCGGTCGCGATTGCTCGGGGCTTTCTGATCCCCACAGGCGTGGATATCTCCTGCGTGCCAACCTTCTCCGAGATCGAGATCTCGGGTCAAAGCCGCACCGCGATCCGTATCGCGGTCTGTGTGCACAAGTTGGACCCACCCCAGCTTTCTCAAGATATGCCCTCTGATACAAGGAAATAGGTAGTATGCAACAGTATCGAGAACTGGTAGGGAAGACCTATCAGGTGACAACTTTCGGTTGCCAGATGAATTTTGCCGACTCAGAGCGCGTCTCGGGCCTTCTGGACAGCTGTGGCTGCATCCAGGTAGATTCTATCGATCAGGCCGACATCGCAGTGTACATGACGTGCTCAGTGCGTGAGGGGGCCGATACCCGGCTCTACGGGGTCGCCTCCGGAGCCGTGAGCGCTCCGACGCCGCCCTCAGGCAGGCGCGTGATCGCCGTGGGAGGCTGCGTAGCACAGCGCGAAGGAGCCGAGCTGAAAAAGCATATCCACGCAGTCGATGTGGTCTTCGGTACCGCAGCGCTAGCTTCCTTACCCACGTTGCTCTGTGAGGCATTCGATAAGGACGACAACGACAAGCACGTGCTCGTGGATACCGAAGAGGACCCCTCCTACTCTCCAACCGATCTACCCTCACACCGTGCAAGCCACTTCCACGCCTGGGTGCCGATCATGTCCGGCTGTGACAACTTCTGCACCTACTGCATCGTCCCGTATGTGCGTGGGCGTGAGCGCTCCCGCACCATGGAGTCCATTATCACCGAATGTGAGTTTCTGGTGGCCGACGGGGTCCGTGAGATCACCCTACTGGGCCAGAATGTCAATTCCTACGGTAAAAATATCTACGGGAAGCCCTGTTTTGCGCAGCTGTTGCGTGAAGTCGGGAAGACCGGGGTCGAGCGTATCCGTTTCACCTCCTCAAATCCGAAGGATCTGAGCGACGAGGTGATTGCAGCCATGGCAGAAACGCCGGCAGTGATGCCGCACCTGCACCTGGCGGTGCAGAGCGGTTCCACCCGTATCCTCAAAGCGATGAATAGAAAGTATACGAGAGAGCAGTACCTCGCCCTCGCACGGCGCCTGCGTACGGCGATGCCCGATCTGGCCCTCTCCACTGACATTATCGTCGGCTTCCCCGGAGAGACCGCAGGGGACTTTGAACAGACGCTCTCTCTGGTCGAAGAGGTGGGTTTTGACTCCGCCTTCACCTTCATCTATTCTAGACGTCCGGAAACTCCGGCAGCAAAACTCACGGATAATACGCCTCACAGCGTGATTCAGGAACGGTTTAACCGGTTGGCGAAGCTGGTCACCGATCTCTCCCATGCATCCAACGAGAAGGACTTTGGGAAGCTCTTAGAGGTGCTTGTGGAGGGTCCCTCCAAGAAGAATCCGAAGGTACTCGTAGGTCACAGTCAGAAGAACCAGACAGTGCTCTTTGATGGGGTAGCAGGGTGGAGCAGCGCTGATCTGATCGGCAAGATCGTGGATGTACGGGTCAATGAGGTGAAGTCCTGGTACCTCAAGGGCTCTGTCGAAGGTGAGCCTCGGTGAAAGGGGGCAAGGTCCTTGCAATCGTTGGACCGACCGCCTCAGGGAAAAGCGCATTAGCTGACAAAGTCGCTGCCCAGCTCCACACCAGTGAGATCTCCATTGACGCAATGCAGGTCTATCGCGGCATGGACATCGGGACTGCTAAGACCCCGGTCGCTGAACGGGTCTGCCCACTGCTGATGGTGGATATGGCGAATATCGTCGATAACTATTCGGTGCAGCTCTTTCAGACACAGGCAAGAGAATACATCGACAAATTGCAGGCGGATGATCAGCTGCCGGTACTCTGCGGAGGGACCGGGCTCTATCTCGATGCGGTGATTGACGATATGCGCTTCCCCAAAGGGCAAACCGACTCAGCAGCACGCAAAAAGTATGAGACCCTCGCAGAAAAAGAGGACGTAGAGGCGCTCTACACACTCTTACAGGAGCGCGATCCGGATTCCGCTGACATAATCCACCCCCACAACATCAGACGCGTTATACGCGCTCTGGAGATGCTCGATGAGGGGAAGAGCTACGCCACCCAACACAAGGGGTTGTACAAACGCGCTTCGTGGTACCAAACGCAGATCTATGGGATCGCAATGGAGCGCGAGCGACTCTACAGAAGAATCGATACGCGCGTCGACGCTATGTTCGATGAAGGTTTAGTTAAAGAGGTTAAAGGCTTAATGGATCAAGGGCTCGCCTCAGCGCTGACGGCGCTCCAGGCGATTGGCTATAAAGAAATCGTAAGCGCACTGAACGGTGAGATTACATTGGATGAGGCACGCGAATTGATGAAAAAGAATACCCGGCATCTGGCGAAACGCCAGCTTTCCTGGTTCCACCGCGATCCCCGCGTGAATTGGCTCGATCTTGACAAAATGACAAGCGATGAGGCAGCTGAGCAAATCATCGCAGCCGTAGGGGAGTGGTGAGCCATGGCTGAGCGCTGCACACCGACCAGCACCAAGCCAGAACCTGAGAAAGCGATCATCGTAGGCGTCGATACCCACACCTCTGAGTGGTCAGTGGATGAATCTCTGGCTGAGCTTGAACGTTTGGTTCAAACCGACGGAGGTGTGGTTGTCGCCCGGATCACGCAGCGTTTGGAGACTCCGAATCCCCGTACGTTTGTCGGCGCCGGAAAAGCGGAGGAAATTACGCAAACGGCCCAGGCACTCCAAGCGCAATTGGTGGTCTTCGACGACGAGTTAACGCCTTCACAGCAATCAAACCTCGAGCATGTGGTCGGTTCCAAGATCAAGGTGATCGACCGTACTGCGCTCATCCTCGATATCTTCGCAGCACACGCTACGACCAAAGAAGGACGCCTCCAGGTGAACCTCGCGCAGGCGGAGTATCTGTTACCGAGACTGCGCGGTATGTGGAGCCACTTGGTGCGTGAGCAGACGCGCGGCGGTATCGGAGGCCGGTTCGGTATGGGCGAATCTCAGCTTGAGGTCGATAGACGTTTAGTCAGAAAACGCATCTCTCACCTTAAACAAGAGCTCAAGACTTTGGATACGCAGCGCAAAACGCAGTCGAAGGCGCGCTGGAAATCCGGTATCTATCGGGTCGCTCTGGTGGGCTATACGAATGCCGGAAAGTCGACATTGCTGAATGCTCTGTGTGGTTCGGACGTCTATGTACGCGATGAGCTCTTTGCGACGCTTGACCCGACGACGCGCACGATTGAGTTACAAGAGAGCAGAAAGATCACGATCACTGACACGGTCGGCTTCATTCAGAAGCTGCCGACGCTGTTGGTTGATGCTTTCCGGACGACCTTGCAGGAAGCCATGAATGCGGATCTGCTGCTTGAGGTCGCTGACGCCTCAGATCCCCATGTCCTGAAAGAACTGAATGTCGTTAACCAGACCTTGAAAGAGATCGATGCTGATAAGATCCCACGGCTCGTTGTCCTGAACAAATGTGATCTGGTAAGCGATGCGGATCTGCACAACCTGCTGCGCCACTATCCACAGGCTGTCTGCATCTCAGCCCTTCAAAAGAAGGGGTTGCGTGGCTTGCTCTACCACATTGCTCAGGAGGCTTCCAGAGGCGATGTGAGCATGACGGTTGGAGTGCCGTATAACAAGGGAATCCTGATGAACATGCTGCATGAGCGCTGCCAGGTGATCCATGAGGAATATAAGGATAAGGGCCTACAAGCAACAGCAAAGATCCCGATAAGGCTCAAGAAGGTCTTTGAGCCTTATCAGGTAGACGCAGGTTCAATAGCAAGCGCTGAGCCTTAGAAATCTAAAACAGGAGCTGCTATAAGATCAACGACCGAGCAACCAAGATAATGGGCTGGTGCACGATGTAGAAAAAACAACGTGTACCGGTCCATAAATTGTAACGGTCGACATTTATTAAGCTCAACCTTAAAGTTAGCCGAGATGTTCCTGAGGGGATAGGCCAAACAGGGCGAGAAACACTACCACAAAGATGATTGCGGCGGAATAAACCCTGAAGATGAATGTGAAAGCGCTCTAAGAAGGCGTAGAGCAGCGTACAGGCGCCGATACATAACATGATCCCGAAGCTAATCGGATATCTACCAGTCTAGATAACGGGTGATAGTGTGCCTACATCGAGCTGCGAAGGCTTGCATCGGTCACCATCGTATGGCGAACCACTCCTGCAGTTCCAGGCCACCTATCACGGGCTTGGTTGACCCAAAAGAGCTAGACCTGCCAGTTAAGGTAGCTTTTGCATGTTG
>ERZ772962.200-NODE-200-length-33100-cov-54.603420_pt1 | contig 33100 bp, 46 predicted proteins | sample MGYA00580676_ERZ772962 | MGnify/ENA primary metagenome ERZ772962 (study PRJEB29015, sample SAMEA2738049) | human oral metagenome | biome: human oral; feature: human-associated habitat; material: saliva | place: China | collected 2230 ...
GGGGGGGGGGGGCGGGGGGGGCTCATGGAAACAGCCCCCCCTTTAGGGGGGGGCTGTTCCATGCCCTCCGGCCCGAAAAGTATATCTATACGCGCGCACGCGCGCGGGAGGGGGATGGGGGGTACGGGGGGAATGGGGAACCATCGGGATCGCTCGGGCGATAATCTGGACGCTGAGGACCATCGGGTGGTGCGGGAGCAGACTCTGGCCTGGATGTCTGGTGGCGTGACAGGCCAGAAGTGCCCTCAGAAGCCTCAGAATCGATTCTGAGGGACTTTCAGGGCCATACCTAGACTCTTGTACCCCCCACCCGTCTGAGGCCGTAAGAATCGATTCTAAGGCTTCTGAGGGAAATGGACAGTTTGGACTGCCCATTTCTCGCACCCACGACGGTCGTGTGGCAGGATTGCAGCCATGGAAGACAGCTACGAGGAAGCAGTTAGAGGCTTTGAGGTATCGGAGTCCGTAGGTCGCCGAGTACGGGGGCTGGTACGGGCCGTCTGGAGCTTGCAGCTCACCCACAAACCGGTGGGGGCTGTGGTCGAAGCAGTACCACGTAGAGATCACGGCTCCCTGAAAGCTATTGGCCGGTTCGTAAAAACCAGGCCCCGAACCATAAAATTGACCTGAACGCCGTGGCTAGCGATATCAGGAACTACTTGACTAACCGCAGGTCATGAAGAACCAAACTAGGAGGGACGAAATGAGTTCATTGGAGGCCATTGCCAAGTCGGCTGGGGTGCCTGAGGTTCTTGGGTACTTGACATCATGTAGCCAAGGAACACTAAACCACATAGAAAGGTGCCTGCAGAGCATTGTGGCGGTCGCTGCCCACCCGTCAGCGGCATACCGGTCACGCGTCAGGTCGAGCATCCTGAACGAGGTTTGGGAGAACCTGTGGGAGTATGACTCTTGCAACTACCTTAAAGGCCTTATCCTGGATCGGATTGCGCTCTCCTCACACAGGTACAAACGAGACGATAATGGCACTAAAGTAGAGCTCTTGATCCTAGCCAACCTGTGGGACAGGTCCGAATCTGGGGAAGACGTGGACGAGGAATGCGAGTCCGTGGAGGATTGGGATTATCTCTATCTGAAAGAGCGCTATCTACCACTAACCCCGTCCAGTAAAGCTCTTGAGGAGACCGCAGGACGAGCTATCTACTACATGAGGACCGGTAATATGTGCGGTACTGTCCCAGTACAAGAAGCTATCGACTACTTCGGATGGGACAAGCTGTGACTACTGCCGATCTTATCGAAATTCTAGAGGATGTTAACCCTAATTCGCCTGTACTTATTGAGTGTGGCGGGTTCATATTCGACGCTGATAGCGTTGAAGTACGTAATGGCATAACTACTATTCAAGGGAGTTGACAATGAAATCTAAAGTTAGGTACCCGGATGACTACATCCGCGAAAAGCGGAGCATTATTGCAGCTGCGGAGCTTACAAGCGTGCACAAGGATGGCGAGGAGTTCGTTGTGGAGGCGGGCGAAGACACCTATGTGTTGCAGAACCTTGATGACGCCCTAAACTCGGCGGCTAACCACATACTCGGTGATGGCCCGCTGGACAGCGTCGAGTTCACCCCGCAAGGGGGCGGCGTGTGGCTACCAGACATCTATGTCTTGCGCCGCGAGCTGGAGGCGGTTGGTAGGCGACGTAACAAGTGAACAGTCCAAACTGATCACTTCTGTCCTACGCCTGGCAGTCGCAGTAAAGTATTACCCATGAGCTACTTCGAAACAGCGACTGCCGGGCACAGCCTGACACCATACTTGAAGCGCAGGGTATCTAGGTTCTTCCGTGACGCAGAGTCCACACGTATCGTCCATAGCGACATGGGCTACCAGATCACCATTGGCGGGCAGGAGTACCCTCTTGAGTACTCTCTGTACGACGCTATCGAAGCCTTGCAAAGCCTTCTCGTGTGCGGATTGTCTACCGTTCGCAGTATCGATTGTCCACGAGTCCGAGATCTCTTGGACAATCGATATGGACGCCGCTGTTCGTGATACCCAGTATGCACTTTCAGAATATCAGACTAACTAACACAAAGGATTCAAAATGACGCTCGCAGTAGCAGCACTGATTGTTTCGGCAATCCTAGGCCTGACCGCACTCCTGTCTAGCCCACTAGCGGAAAAGCACCCCGCAGCCGAGGTCGCGATGTTTGTCGCAATGTACGCCTCCCTTGTGTCCCTTGTGGTCGGGGCCATCCTGTCGGTACTCGGCGTCACCTTGGGGGTGCTGTGAAGCCCTCTGAGGCCGCTAAGCGGCTTGGCGTGGGTATTGACCGTATCCGGACGTACTGCCGTATCGCCAGAGTAGAGAAGGTGGGGTGCGCATACGATATTCCAGAGGAGACTCTTGAGCGGTGGCGTAGGCATCCACCTGGGACCGCGCTCGACTACCGCAGCACTGTGGCCGGCAGAGCCTTGGAGGGGCAGCCTATTGCCGGTGAGAACTACAATCCGGATACTGATGATGTGCGTCTAGCACGTGCTTACCGACAAGCAAAGCTCGACCTCCGCATCGCACTGGCTGAGGTAGCCCGTGCGCACCAAGCGCTGGCGAAAATACAGAAGCTTTCCCGGGCAACAGTATCGGAGTGCCTCACCGATTATACCTCGAAGACGCGAGACGCGGCTGCAGTGTGCGAGTCATTGATGGATGCCTTGGTAGAGATTGAAGAAATGACATGAGTGTTTACAAAGCAAAAACACGCCCATATGAGCATCAGCGTAGAGCTATCAAGAAGCTTCTTAATAACGGCTACGGTGGAGCACTCCTGATGGAGCCTCGAACAGGTAAAACAAAGACAGTAATCGATTGGGCAGGTATTATCCGGGCACTCCCCGATCGAGACCTAGACGTAGTGGTTGTATTTGCCCCTGCCCCTATCCTAGGCGTGTGGGAGCAGGAGCTGAAAGTACACTGCGGGGTGCCATATGACGTGCTGGTATGGGACGCTAAGAAGAGGGCTAAAAAGGTGGTTCCGACACCTGGGGACAAGCTCCTGTGGGTCATTGTGAACTATGAGGCACTTTCGGCGGGAGGTCGAATTACCGAATCAGGTAATGAGTCAGTTAAATCAGGTCGCGGGTGGGTCAAGAATACCCTCAAAAAACTCTGCGAAAAGCACTCAGTAGCAATTGTATTGGACGAAAGCCACCGCATTAAATCGTGTTCGAGTAAGGCGGCGAATGCCCTATTCACTATCGGATCTAAAGCGTCCTACAGGGTTATTATGTCGGGGACACCTATCACTAAGCACAATAGACCGGACGATATTTACTCGCAATGGAAGTTTGTTAACCCTCGTAGGTTTAATGATGTACCTACTAAGACTGACTTCATGCGTAGATACGCTAATGAAGTGCTTGGTGGATATGGGTATGCTAGGTTTGAGGGTGTACGTAACGAGGACGAGCTGCGTGCCCGTATGATGCAGGATGCATTCACCGTCACACGGGACAGATGTTTCGACCTCCCGGACAGGACCATCGAGTCTATACCTGTGGAGTTGTCAGATAAATCGATGGAGGCTTACAGGGGTATCGAGGAATCTGGTATCTATGGCGAGACAACAGCCACACACGTCCTTTCGAGACTCACTGAGCTGACTAAGATCACAGGAGGGCACACAGGAGATAGCTGGGAGAGCATCGGTCACGAGAAGGTAGATGCCCTGTCGTTGATCCTACGAGACCATATCGACGACGGAACACCCGTCGTCATGGCTGCGAGGTACAGGGCCGAGATATATAGGATACAAACCCTCTGCAAATCTCTCAAGGTACCTTATATGACCATTCAGGGAGGCTCAGACACGACCGCTGAACTGGCTAGGTGGCGTGAGACAGCTGGATGCAGGGTGATGATTCTCCAGCCACAGTCGGGGTCACTCGGGATCGATCTGAGGGAAGCAGACCACCTGGTCTGGTATTCCTTGGTCTACCAGTGGACCGACTACTCCCAGACGTGTGACCGTATCGCACTATGCGAGCGGCCGACCACCATTACCCACCTGCTAGCCCAGGGCACTGTGGATTGGGATATTGCAAGGATACTTCAGGAGGACGGTGACGTGGTAGAGGCTATTATGAAAGGTAAAAATGACTGAGAGACAGTACCTTAGTGCACTGGACTATGTGCGCACGGTAGGTGACGACGTTACCGACCGAACCGGTGTCGGTGCTCGGTGGGCCCACGGTGTATCCATGAAGTTCTGGCTTTCAAGGATGTCTGTTCCACTCCTCCAAACCAAGAAGATTGATTGGAGGGTGCCCATCGAGGAGCTCTTGTGGTTCATCCGGGGTGGCCACAACTCGAACGATCTAAACTCATCTATCTGGGACCCGTGGGCCAACTCCGACGGAGACCTTGGTCCTATCTATGGCGTCCAGTGGAGGGGTCGCGGGGCATGCACTAAAGACCAACTGAGTCAGGTGGTTGAAGGTCTTAAGACTGACCCCCACTCCCGCAGGCATGTGGTGTCCGCCTGGATTCCGGACGACATCGACCGAATGGCTCTACCGCCATGTCACACACTATTCCAATTCAATATTGACTCACAGCATAAGCTCCACATGTCTCTTTATATGAGAAGTGGCGATATGTTCTTGGGGGTTCCATTCAATATATTCGAGTATGCCGTATTGACCCATATGGTGGCTAAAGTTACTGGTTCGGAGGCCAGACAGCTTAACGTATATATAGCTAATGCGCATATCTACCATAACCACATGGATCAAGTTAAAGAGCAGCTTAAGAGGGATCCCAGAGTGCAGTTCCCAAAGCTCGCCATTAGCGGTAACCAACAGTCTATTGACGACTTTAAACTGGATGATTTCGAGATTAATGGGTATGACCCAATGCCTAGGATTAAAGCGCCGATCGCGGTGTAAGGAGCTATGATGAGAGAGATTTTCAGCCATCAGAAATACCTTATGGACGAGGTATATAAGCTAGGTAATGACCCACAGAGCAAGGTTGATTGCTACCGGACAACCACGCTCGCAGCTGTAGACGAACTCATGGAGGCACTCCACCATGTCCCTTGGAAGCCTTGGTCTAAGCGCGAGAACTGGGACATTGACGAGCTCCACGAAGAGCTCGTGGACGTGTTCACATTCTTCGTCCAGTTGTGCCACCTTGCCGGAATGAGCGCTGATAAGCTTGAGCGCGGGTACTTCGAGAAGGCTGAGGTCAATAAAGACCGCCAGGACTCGGGCACCTATGGTATTGACTACCCGCACCCGGCAATCACCCAGCAGCAGCTTGAGGAGCTCTACAGCGTAGCTGAGCGTGGTGAATGCACCACCGCTCGGGTCGGGTGTCTCATTGTTGCCCCAGACGGCACCGAGCTGTGGGGGTACAACAGAGCTGTTGACGGGAGTCCGTGTACCCACAAAGCCTCCGATGGGTGCCCTGGACGAACTATCCACGCAGAGATCGCATCTCTTATGGAGGCAGCCCGCAGGGGTGTGCTGCTAGAGGGTGGGGCGGCGTACATCACCGAGGAGCCGTGCGATAGATGCCTGGAGTCCCTCCACGCGGCAGGTATTGAAGAGGTCTGGGAGGTCTGATGATCATCGTCGAGGGTCCAGATGGGTCTGGAAAATCAACTCTCATCAAGAAGCTTATGGATGCTGACCCTAAAATTGTCATGGCGCCTAGGGCATGTACGTCACTAGCAGGACCGCTGTCTGGTACAGATCTGGTTAACTGGCTGCAACAGTGCGGAGTCATGCGTGGGTATGTGTATGACCGGCACCCATGCATTTCAGGGCCGGTCTATGGTGCGGTATACGCAGATCCCGTAGAGGGGTGGGTTGGTAGCTGGGTGCGGAGATGCTTCCGGGAGATTCAGGATGTGGCCAGGGTGATCTACTGCCGACCCCCTAGAAGGGAGATCATCAAGTCGGTCAACGAGAGTGCTCAGATGGGTGGCGTTGACCGAAAAATTCACCGGATTATTGACACCTACGATGCGATCATGGCTAACATGATCAACCATGAGAGATATGACTGGACGAGGAATGAACTGCCGAGTATGTGACGGGGCGTACGGGGTCGCTGGGGAGCCCTACACGGACCCCAAGGTACTCCCGGACACCGTTCTCGTCACTGACGTATACCGCGACCCGGAGTGGGTTCGGGATGTTTGGGAGCTGCCCGAGGATCCGACAATAGTGCCGGCCCTCGGGGTCCCCACGTGGCATCACCCGTCACTAGATGACGCCGCCAGGTGCGGGGATCATAGACTGAGACGTTTGTTGGCTGGCCGGAAAACGGTGGCAGCCGGTCCCGTAGCTACTGCTGCCCTGCTTGGCCCTGGTCGTCACTCTCTGGGTAAGTGGCACGGAAACGTGATGCCGGTCCCCAGCATCTCCACGCAGAACCGGCGGGATCGGTTGACTGGGGCATACATGGCGCGCTCTGGCCTCTACCCAGCAACTGTAGATCCTAAGTATCAGGGACTGACTCAGGCGCCTGAGGTCATCAAGAGCATGAGCTGCGCTTCTGGAGCTTCTTGGGACCTAGAGACGGATGGCCTGGACCCGCGTGGCAGCGGGGATATCCTGTGCATGTCTATAACTACATGGGATGACTCCGGGATAACCGGGACTTTCACAGTGACGGGAGACGACATACTCCTACTAGCAAGCTACCAATACTGGCCACAGAATACCGTTGCCCACAACGGGAAGTACGACCAGCTGTGGTGCCTGGAGAAGTATGGGGTGTGCCCGCCAGTCACGTGGGACACTATGCTGGCAGAGCATCTCATTGACTCGGAGGGGCCCAAAGGCCTTAAGACTCTTGGCGCTAAGTACCTCGGTGTGGCTGACTGGTCCGTGGACGTAAAAAATGCTGCTGACCTACCCCAAAAGGCCTTGTATGAGTATGCGGCTACGGATACCGCCGTAACTGCTGAGGTACGTCGTAGGCAGGTGTGCGATGAGCGTCTCCTGAATGATATCCTCATGCCTGCTAGCAAAGCGCTCACTTTTGCTGAGAGAAACGGTGTAGGACTTGATCGGGGTGGGGCTGAGTCCCTTAGGGTAGAGCTTATGAAGAGAGCTGATGAGATCACTAGGGAAGTTTCGACTTACGGGCCGTGCAAGACCCCTAGAGAGATCTCTACCTTGCTCTATGAGACTCTTGGCCTCACCGTACTGGAGCGGACAGACACTGGGCGCCCAAGAGTTACTGGGTCGATACTGAAGCGTCTAGATCATCCGGTCGCTGAGCTCCTAGCCGAGCGCCAGAAGATTCAGAAGGGCGTCAGCGCATTCCTGACACCGTGGCTCAGGTCCACTGAGGGTCAGGAGGATCCCAGCTTGTACAGCACTTTCCGTTTGGTTGGTACTGCCACAGGCAGGCTGTCAAGTGGCGGTGCTGAAGGGAGTTCTGGGATCAACCTCCAGCAAATTCCACGCGATAAGGGGTTCAAGCGTCTGATCGTGGCCCGAACGGGCTACACACTAGCGGAGCTGGACTACTCCCAGATTGAACTCCGTGTGGCAGCGCACCTAGCAGGTGAACCAACTATGCTGGAGATCTACCGTACCGGCGGGGACATTCACACTCGGACGGCTCAGGCCGTAACCGGTAAAGAGGACGTGTCCAAGGCCGACCGCACCAAGGCTAAAGCTGTTAACTTTGGCTTCTTGTATGGGATGGGCGCCAGCTCTTTTAGAGCTTATGCTCGCGATAGCTACGGTGTTACCCTAACCGATGATGAGGCTGCTGAGTACCGGAAGCGGTTCTTCGAGCTGTACTCGTACCTGCCAGTATGGCATCGGAAGACGAAAGAGGCTGCTGTGAAAAATGGCTATGTTGAGACCCTCTTCGGTAGGAGGAGGTACTTGGATAGCCTTAAGTACGGAAAAGGGTCGGACAAGGGCGCTGCTCTCAGGCAGGCAGTCAACACGTCGGTACAGAGCGTTGCGTCAGATATGATGATCCTGGCACTTGGACTTATCCACAGGCTTATCGTGTGCGGAGACTACGACGCTAAAATAGTAGCGACAGTCCATGACAGCGTGCTGCTTGAGATTGCCGGAGACGGTGCCGAGAGTGTTGCCAGGAAGGCTCAGTACATCATGGAGCACCTGCCATTAAGTCACTTTGGAGTAAAACTGAACGTCCCGATCGAGGCTGGCCTTTCAATAGGACGGCGATGGGGAGAAATGGAGGAGCTATGAAGATCTATTCGGAGGGTAGCCTCCCTCAAGACGAGAATGGCACGCCCGTGATCAGTCAGTCGCTGATCAACGCGTGGTGCCAGAACCCCATTAATGTGTACTACCGGTATGTTAGGGGGCTGTCTCCCAAGGAGGCCCCGGAACATATTGTTAGAGGGCTCTGGATCCACGAGTGCCTAGAGGCGATGTACAAGGGCGAGACATGGCAGGCCGTACATAACAAGTGGTTGGGCCGCGGTATTTCATCTGAGGTATCTCAGGAGATCTTCCGTACCGTCCGGGGTTACGAATACTACTACGGGGATGAGGACTGGGAGGTTCTAGCAACAGAGCTTCCCCTCGAGGCCACCCTACCGAACGGCTTCAAGTTCGTGGGTAAGCTCGATGCGCTGGTCAAGACTTCTAATGGCCGCCGGATGATTGTGGACCACAAGACCACGAAGCGCATCAAGCCTCTGGAGAAGCAGCTGGTACAGATTCAGGCACCTATGTACATGTGGCTCTGCGCCCAGAACGGACTCGAGGTGGATGGTTTCATGTGGGACTACCTCCTTACTCCAGGTCCTAAGCCTCCGAAGTTCCTGGCCGGCGGGTCGCGGCTGGCAGCTAAGCAGCCGAACACAGACTACCCGACAGCCCTGGAAGAGGTCACCCGGGCTAAGCACGTGTTTGGCGATGCCCTTACCCCGCACCCCAGGCACAAGGCTGAGGTTGATAGGATGCTGGAGTTCCACAAGGAGGTACGTAAGGGTGGTAGTCACCCTGAGGCCAGCAACCTCTATCACCGACGATTCGTACCGGTATCCGATCAGTGGGTGGGCGCCACCGTCCGACGTGTCACTAAAACTGCATCCGACATGTGGGAATACGATTGGTCCGATGAAGGGGCCATCCAGATGTCTCCAGATGCCTACTTCGCTACTGGAGGCGATTATATTGATCTCATCACCGCTTATCTCATGACTGGCAGTTCTGATGTTGTAGCCATGCAGCGCTACACGAAATCTGACCCGATGGAAAGGTATAAGAATTGAGCAAAATTATTAAGGCGGGAACGTCCGCAAGACGCGCGCCGAGGTACCTGGTGTACGGTCGAAGCAAGCAGGGTAAGACCACGTTCTCCTGCACTGCCCCTAACGTTCTAGTGCTTGACCCTGAGTCTGGAACTCGCGAGGGCGTGTCTCCTGTGGACGTATACCCAATCGAGCGCTGGCAGGATTGTGATGAGGCTCTGAAGTTTCTGAGGGTCTCTGACCATGGGTACGACTGGATCGTGGTTGATGGCCTCACTCGGATCAATCAGATGGCCCTAAAGCATGTGATGCGGCTGGGTGAAGAGGCCGACCTGTCGAGGATTCCGGGAATGGTCCAGCTGAAGGACTACGGCAAGGCTGGTGAGCTAATGAAGGGGATGCTGCTGTCATTCCACACGCTCCCGCATGTTGGCATTGTGTATACGGCACAGGACCGCATGGAAGCCCCCGACCTGAGCGATGACGACCTTTTGGATGAGGATGCGCAGATTCCGGGTGCCCGGTACGTGCCCGATCTGCCAAAATCGGTGCGCGGCGCGGCTACGGCTATGGTGGACTGCATCGGAAGGGTGTACAGTGTAAGCGTTACTGGTACTCACCCGAAGACTGGCAGGGAGGTGACGCAGCGTCAGCACCGCCTGTGGATCGGACAGGCCGAGCAATATGACACCGGATATCGATCCGGCCACAAGGGTATCCCCGACTACCTTCGTAAACCCACGGTTCCGAGACTCCAAGAGCTTCTCGAAACTGGTAAAACCAACTAGCATAAGGAGCTAAAATGTCCAAGATTACTATCGATTTCAGCAATGTCCGTGAAGGCTCTACCTTCTCCCCCCGACGGCTTCCGGAGGGGTCTTACCTGGCAGATATTGCTCAAGTGGAGCAGAAGGAGTCCAGCAAGGGTAACCCGATGCTGGTGTACACCATCATCCCGGTGGAACACCCCACGGCGGTTTACCCGTACTATGTGGTTCTGGCGGATAACCAGTTGTGGAAGCTGCGCGCTCTTCTCCTGGCTGCCGGAAAGGAGGTTCCCAAGCGCAAGGTTACCGTCGACCCGGAGTCGATCGTTGGTAGGCAGATCATGATCGATCTTGAGGATGCCGAGTGGGAGGGTCGCGAAAAGAGCGAAATCGCCGGCGTGTTCAAGCCAGTGGAGACCACCCACACCTCCGATGCAGATGAGATCGAGTTCGACGTGGACGCGATCTGAGACTGACAGCTACGTGGGGAGGGGCCTAGGCCCCTCCCCCTAACATAGGAGCCATTATGCAACCTGAATACCGAATAGTCCAGAATATCAAGAAACTGATCCGAGCCCGAGGTGGGTGGGTAGTAAAGATCCACGGAGGGCCGTACCAAGACTCCGGGACTCCTGACATCCTAGCATGCTATAAGAGCAGGTTCATTTCGATTGAAGTGAAGACAGCTAGAGGCGTGGCACGCCCGGAACAGCGCATAGCGCAGGAAGCGATATATGCTGCAGGCGGGTACGCCCTCATTACGCACTTGATTGGGGAGGTCGCGGATGTCCTCGATGCCATCGACAGGCTTTGATGTTCTAGCCCGCATCTGGGGCGATTCTGAAGGATATGTCTGGACTCCATGGATTGAGGCCGGGTCATGGGGAGGACCAAATGGTCCTAAGTACCACGAAGGTAGGGCTTGGCGTTGGCCCGAGCAGGCCGATGATATCAAATCCCACATAGAGGCGCACGATTCAGATGACCAGTACTTCACTCCAGGGGTATTCTCATCCCCTAGGCGCGTCACCCAGCATGCAACCCCAGTCCCGTGGCTTTGGGCGGACCTAGACCCAGTGGACCCTACCCAAATCGAAGGTCTAACTCCTACCGTAGCGTGGGAAACATCACCAGGCCGCTATCAGTGCGTGTGGGAGATGCCGTACCCGCGTGAGGAGTCTACTGTGCACGGGGGCCCCAACCACAGGCTCACACACTATTTGGGTGCGGACCCGTCTGGGTGGGATGCCACGCAGCTGCTCCGCATCCCGGGGTCGGCACACACCAAGCACAGAGCGCAGCGTGGCCAGCTGCTGTGGTCTGACGGTCCCCGTCTTCACTGGAGTCAGGTCGCGCGTCTCCCGGAGGTTCCTACGAGGGACGACGACGCTGCGATGGTGGCTCTGTCCGAGGAAGCCGTCTGCGGCGTCGACAGGGCTACCGTGTGGTCTCGTGTGCGCCCGCTGGTGTCCATGCACACGCGAGAGCTGATGGCTCTCCGGGACGCTACCGGTTTAGACAGGTCTGAGGCTTTGTGGTCAGTAGAGCGCGACCTAGCCGACGCAGGCTGCTCTGTGTTGGAGATTGTGGCCTTGGTGATGGGTACCCCGCTGGACAAGTACGTAGGTCGAGGTGACCATCTGCGTCGGTTGTCTATCGAGGCTGCTCGCGCAGTGTCAGAACGCCCTGCAGAGTCTCTCGAGGGGGGCGCCCTGCCTGAGGGTGCCACTATGTGGGCTTCAGATCTAGCCCGTATCCACGTGCCTAGGCCGCGGTGGCTGATAGATGGTATATGGACACGCGGAGGGTGCGGCTTTGTGTCTGGGGCGCCAAAGGCTTATAAATCATGGTTGTCTTTGGACATGGCCGTGTCCATCGCCACAGGTCAACCGCTGCTGGGCGAACATCGAGTGGCGTCACCAGGCCCAGTACTGTACCTGCAGGAGGAAGACTCCCTGGCTACTGTGGTAGATCGCCTGGACGCCATCGTGGATGGCCGTGCGCCCGAATCCCACTGGGGTGGCGTGCTGTCAGTAGATGGCGAGGATGTCACTTGGGAGGCGCCGGCATGTCTCCCTATTGATATTCAGACGCACACCGGTGTTGTGCTGTCTGACCCTCGTTGGATGGCGTGGCTGTCGGAAAGAGTTCGTGTATACGGGTACCGGGCCGTAGTTATTGATACTTTAACTACTACTGTAGGTGATGTGGACCTAGATAAAGCCGTGGACCTCCAGACGCGGGTACTAAGGCCCCTTCGTGAGATGGCTCAGACATATGACTGCGCGGTGATCATCGTGCACCACAGCAGGAAAAATACTCAAGGCGGCAGGCGCGGCTCCAACATGCTGGGGTCTGTGGCCCTCCACGGCTGGGTGGACTGCGCCCTATATCTGGACCGAGACGAGGAGTCGGGGGTAATCACCGTGTCTCCTGAGGGTAAAAACGACCCAGCCGAGGGTTGGTCTATGCGTGTGCCGCGCATCCACCGTGACTGGGTAAGTGGCCTCCGCTCCGTGTGGGCACCAGAGATGGTGGATGCTCCGGCGGCGGGGCCGGATGCTGGAGTAGCAGGTAGTAAAATCGCTGATATCATCCGTAGCATGGGCCGGACAGCCACGGCGGGGGACCTGAGGGCTGTCGTCGGCCGGGGCTTCTCCAGGCAGATCACGGCGGCCTTGTCGAATGGCCTAGTGCAGGAGATCACTCCAGGTGTATTTGCCCTAGTCAAGTCGAAATGAACAGTTTGAGTTGTTCGTTTATTTACAGTCATGTCGGGTATGGAGTAGCGTTTAAGACATGAAAAACACCAAGTATCTTGCAGATCTGATCCTCGAATATGGCAAGTCTTTTTACGGGCCTGAAGGACCGGGATGTGCGGCCAAAAAGTGGGTTAAAGCGCTACCTAGTGCGGATCTTTCTGACTTCCATGCGTGGCTTGACTGCGGATTCTGGGTTCCGGAAGTAGCTAAGGAACTTTCAAACGCGGGGATATACCCCTGGGAGGTGCCCAGTAATACAGTTTATGATCTGTGTTGCGGCGATCTTTCAGTAAACCTTTTTCTACGGGTAAGGTAGCTTCCCCTGCACTAGGCATGGTAGGTACGTATGCCGTAGTCAAGTAGAAATGGTCAACTTACAACGTCCACTTGCTGCTTCACCGGTAGAAGGTGTCGTAGATTTTTACCTGTCGAAAGGGGCCGAAATGAACGGCGAAAATGGGTACACCAAGTCCACAACCATCTGGTTCTCCGACCTCGAGGACCTTGTCACACCGCTGGCAGCCCATGCAGTTGCCGCGTGGGACCGTCTCGAGCTCCCGCATGAGGAGCATGAGTGTGAGGTCACCATCCGTGCCTGGATGACCAATCGCTGTCAGGTTTACTACACTATTACCTTGGACTACGACTGTGATACCGAGGCCTTCGTGGCAGAGAGTTACAGTATTCCAGTCAGGTCTGCCGATGGTATCGACTGGTCTGAGCGTGCTGAAAACGGCATGTGGACCGATATCGCGTCTATGGTCGGTGAGGACGCCGCGGATCGCCTCACCGGAACGGATCTTGTCCGCTGGATGAGGGCTATGTCGCGATGACATCTATCGGTAGGTGTCCGTATGAGTTTCTGGAGACATTCAGGCTGGCTGATATTGGGTCCGGAGAGCTGGAGTATGCTCGTAGAGCTGTAGACAGGATGCGATTGGGAGGAATCGATGACCCAGGTGTTTCCCACTACGTGAAGGTTAGGATCACTGCCGGTTTTGACCACACTGTGCTAGTGACTTTGTCGGTTCTCCCGTACGGTGAACCCCTTTATGTGGACACGATTTGTCTGGGGGGTGGGTCGTGGCTCGGGCTAGTACCTGTAATCCTCGCGTACGTATCTGGTGCGCTAGGTGAGGCTGTGGGGAACCGAGTGCTGCACCGTCATGCTGGACGGCTGGTCGAGTGGCTCGAGTCAGTAGAAGCTATCTCAGAGAACTGAACAATCCAAAGTGCTCACTATTTTACATGCAGTACCAGGTGGCGTAATGTATACATCGTCAGCAAGACAGAGAAAGGAATTCGAAATGACCACCATCGCCACCATCGCAGCCGAGTACAACATGCAGACCTACGAGCTGGCCGCCTTCCTCGACCTCGGAACCGAGTATGACCCGCATGCCGAGCTCTCCGAAGATCAGGCCCGTGACATCATGGAAATTCTTGACTACGACTTGGCTCACAACACCCCCTCTGAGTGAGTCAAGAAGATCCCCCGACCAAACGGTCGGGGGATCTTTCTATTACCACCCAAGGAAGACGGGGATGTTGACGATAAGACGGCCGCGCTCACCTTCTAGATTAGAGGCCCAGACTTCAATAGCTTCCCCAGAGGCAGTCTTGTTGACCCACAAGTTTCCACCGGTGGTGGAGAGTGCTTCAGCAATGTTTTTGACGCTGTAACTACCGCCATCGAAGATCGCCAGCTTTTGAGGCCACGTAGTGCCGACAGCCTCATCCACGCGGAGGTCTAGGTGGATGTTACCCGCGCCTCCTGCGGAGATCAGCGTAACTCTTCCGTTTGGGTTATGATCCCCGGCCCCCGACTTAACTCCAGGGGAAAACTTGCCGGTAAGCTCCACAGAAGGGCCTGGATCCCTGGGCACAACTAGGGTGATCTTAATCTTGTCCTGAACCACGCTCTGTCGCGCAGCATACGAGCTTCCATATTCGAAAGCGATAGGCCAGAACTGCGGATGCGGCACTTTAATGTCCAGTTTGGTACCGCTGCCCTCATCCTTGGATGTTACGCTTCCTACGTTGGAGTACCACACGGTGCCACCAGTGATCTTCGACCCGCCGCCAGACCCGGGCGGTCCAGCGGGACCTGGATCGCCTTTAGGGCCGGGATCCCCCTGCGGCCCCCTGGGTCCTGGAGGACCTTGAGGCCCCTGCCTACCATCGGAGCCGGCTGGGCCTCGCTCACCTGGAGGTCCATCAGCACCTTTGGGACCTGATGTGGTTGGAATTTCATACGTATCAGTAGAGTCCTGTCCGACCACAACGAGCTTAGTACCCTCGAGACGAACACTTCTTACTCCAGGAACGTATGGGACGCTTGTGGGTGGCGGCTGGAGCCCCTCCTGAGACGCCATACCCCCGATGTCATACGTACGATCGGCCTCAACGCGCAGCGGCGCATACGTACGAGCCGCTGTACCGGACGACAGCTGCAGAGTCCACGTCACGCCGGCCACCAAGTGGACCTCACCGACCTCCCCTGTGGGATATACACGGCGAGTCACCGGTGACACCCCCACAGAGATACCTCTGAGTGTCACTGCCCGCTCATGAGGCGTAGCCGTCAGCCACCACACTGTCCCATCATCTTCAATCTGTGCCACGCGGCCTGTGATCCTGCCAGTAGCCATTTACCCTCCAAACAAAGAGCCCCCGGCCGCTCGGCCGGGGGCTGCGGACACCACCTACTATGTGATTATAACATGAGCAGCTTGAACTGGTCAGTTATTTCAGCGTCTTCTCTGACGTGGTATATTAGTACCCATGAAAACAACTAGCTTGAAGTACATCCTGCCGGCCCTCAGCATCGTAGTTGGTATGACCATGTGTGTCTCCTACTCTCTCGGGCAGGAAGACCCCACCATGCTGTGGGGCGGCCTCCTGCTTATCACGGCGGTATCTATGGCGCTGTACGCCCTGTTCGACGGTTCTGAATGAGAATAAGAGAACCCCCGCCATCTGGCGGGGGTTCCTTCCGTAGATTACTTGCCGGCGACCCGGTCAGCGTCAGCAATTGACGTCAGGATCGACGCCAGACCGGCTGCTGCGGCCACAGACAGGGTCTGAACCCAGTCCACAGCCAGGATACCGACTGCACCGACGCCCAGAACAGCAACCACGCTCTGAGCCACAGTCTTCAGGGCACGCTCGGCAGCACTGACCCAGAATTCGCGAGTGAACATTGTTTCCTCCAATCTACCTAGGCACTCTGCCTAGGCTCAACACCCTCAATATGACGGACACGCTCCGACAGGTCATCCAGCTGTGATATAGTTCTAGCAGAGTCCATCGTGATGCGCTCACCAATAGCTGTGGTACGACGACTCAGCTGCCCAAGCTCAGCATCGTGGCGCCTCTGAGCAGCCTGAATACCCTCGATCAACTCACTATTACGCTTAGAGATGGACAGTACACGCTTGATGTCGTCCCTAAGGGACGAACCACCATTAGTGTACTGCTGGGATAGAACTTCAGCAGTGTCACGCGCTGTCTTGTCAGCCTGATCCCTGAGATCGCGTATTTCCGCCAACACTTTAATGCCACCAAAAAGCGCTGTCAAGAGAGCTGCCAACCCAGCCAAGAGTCCCCCCAACAGCTCCCATGGGGGAGCTGGAATTATACTCACTGACCCAACTTTTCCAGGATAGCCTCTACACCGGCCGAGACCTTATCGATCTTAGCCTCAAGTTCCCTGACCTTAGTTTTAGTGTCAGCAATTTCCTGGTTTACCGGAATGGTTCCTTCTGCACCGCCTCGGCGTACATCGGCGAGATCCTGAGAGAGCTCTCGGACCCTTTTTGCCAAGTCCGATACAACCTCGTCGAAGCGCCCTGCCCCCGGGATGTAGGTGGCCCACACGGAGTGGTCTACAATAGCCGCAAAACGATTGGCAGTTTCTTCATTCATTTCCAAATCCTCCTGACCGTAAGTATTAAAGTTTAGTGCTGGGACTGACCCGTGGTTATCCTCGAAAAACACATGGATATGGTCTTCGTGGCGGTTACTAACACCAGACCGATTACCGCTCAACTGAGTCCATGTGCCGTAACGGGTTTTCCAGATGCGATTCTGCCAGATGATATGGCGGATATGCATCTGCTGCGCGTTGGACATAAGCCACGCAAGAACAGCTTCACCGGCCTCCCAGTACTTACCTGTAGACCTCACACCAACCTCAGGCGCGCAGATAATGTCCAGCGCTCTGCCTGTACCATGTTCATCGGGCCACTGACCCGATTCAGGGTACTCACCGCGCATACTATGCTCATCCCAGCCACGGCCAATCCACACTACTGGGAACGTTTTACGCGTACCCCAATAAACCGAGGATGCTAGAGCCTTAACAACAGCGCTTGAGTTACTATTTACATACCGATCCCAGTCCGATGGAGCTCCCATATAGTCACCTCCTAGTCCACGTACTATCTACTTCGCTGTGACACCTACTGCACCACATCGAAGTCCCGTCAAAGTACATTCTCACCCCAATGGATTCGCATTTAGGGCAATCAGCTATCGTTATAAAGGTACCCATCACCGCATCCAAAGGACCACTACAGACACCGCAGCAGATCCCCCCGTCAAGGTGCCGCCAGACGCTAGATAAGCCTGAGTCGACACAGTCAATATCTGCCCAAGACCGCTAACATAGAAAGGCCACGTAATCCCGGCAGGAACATCCGCCGACCCCATCATCGACATCATCTGCGGGCTGTACTGCGAGCCACATTGCATACGCCCGTAGCACCATCCCTGAGCCTGGTTAGCGTCGTACCTCGGGGCGATAGTCCCACCAGCCAGTACAACGGCCCGTGTGGCCCACGGGGCGCACGGGATACCCACACTAGCAGCGGCCCCCCATGATGACCCCGGCTGCCATGAGCTATTGATGTTCGAGTAGGACTGTGCACTAATCTGCTCACGAAGCGCATCGGGTCCGATGAGGCCCTTACCAATCTCCAGCGTGCCGTCGAAGATCGCTGAACCAGATACATGAAGTGTCCCTCTGGTCATTTTAATATCACCAGAACCAATCGTGGCCGCAAACTCACCCATCCGCGATTCAAGCATATCCAAACGATCTACTACAGCCCGCAGGCCGGCATCATCACTAGGCCGGTCAATAGTCCTAGGATCAATAGCCACTTGTAACCCCTTGGAGAATAGGCTTAATCTTCAGGATCTGCCCGGATACCGGATCTGGGTCAGCGACCCAGCCAAGCAGTCTGGCCCGCAAGGTCATGTCCATTTCTGGTAGATCCGGATTTCTCAGCTCTACCTCTATCATATCACCAATTTCAAAATCCCTGGTAGGGACACAGTCATCCAGAAGAACCTCGATCGCATAAGATGAAGTTCCATCCTGTTGATTATGCCTCGCGGTATCCACATAACCCCTGATTATGTCTGGGTTTTTTGACCCGGTGTCAGGGCTCCAACGGCGCTCAATACGGAGGAAGTTAGCCGCAAGGTATGTTTCGGCCTGTACGGTATACATATACCGTTCGTCGCCTTCGCGGTTGGCGGTTCCTGTGAAAATGGTGGCGCCTTTTCCGTCGGTGTAGTCCTCGGTTTTAGTCCACTCACCCCTAGTAAGGGTACACGTTACGTCAGACGATCCTAGACGGTCTGCTACCACAGCGGTGAGTTTTAGGTTACCGTGCTCATCCAGGTGCCATCTAGTAGTGAATTCGCACCCATTTCTGGTGCTCATAAGGTTCTGAAGTCCGACCAGACAAGTCATATCCTGGTCATTTGTATATGTGCGGTCTCCGCGCGCGCCCGGCAGCTCCTCCACAGACCCCGAGAACTCTTGGGCCAGCCTGTCGAGACCAATTTTACGGGCGATCTCCGTGTAGTAGCGTCCGCGGTACTCCCCGGCCGAGATGTAGTTGCGCGCAAGCCAGCCTTCAGCAGGTTGAAGTCCCAACTCAATATACGGCCCAGAGCCGTAAACACGACGGTCTACCCACCCAGCCCAGACCACATGCTGGGATCCTCGAGACTCCACGACAGCTGCGAGGATGGCCCGAAGCGGCTGCGTAGCCACCTGCCACAGAGGCGGAAGTCTGTCAGTGACAGGCAGCTCTAGTGATGCCTGATCAGCACGCCCCATGATATGTGAGATGCTGCCCTTCACGCGCGCGCCCGGGAGTTCGGTAATCGCCCTCCCGGTGCGCTCGAATGAAAACCACCTAATACCCATATCAGCCGTGGTCCGTGGCGATCCAGTTGACACTTACCTGAGACCCGGTATCCACGAATACCGAGAATTCGGTGGCCGTGATGTTATAAACCTTCGGGGCATTCCATCCGACCGATCCGGCCGCCGAATTAATACTCACTACGACTACCGGAGGGGACTGGAAACGACCGGGCGGAAGCGGGACTACCTTCGTGTAGTTGCCGTACCCGCCAGCAAGGATGCTGCCAGCTGCAATCTGAGGCACCCGAGGAGTCTCATCTTTATAGGCCAACTGACGCCAAGCAGACCCGGTCCACACCAAGAAGGAGTTTTGCTTAGTGACATAGATAGGAGTACCGGGCCGGAGGGCAGACCCGGAAGGTGCGTTAGTGCCTGCCACTGGAATGACTCCGCCAGCGGCAGACGTGTACTCCCGGACATCTGAGATTACGATACCTCCGGCCGACCGGACTCGGGCCTCAGCCAGAGGAAGCACCCCGGAAGGCACGGCCGGGGCTACTGGCGCCGGAGACGCCGTACCACCGACGGCCACAGCAACTGCCTGATAGCGCCCAGACGAATCCACAGACCCGTCTTCGACCTTTACCCCGATCAAGTCAATGCGGTCATATGATGGGTGCTTAGCGGCGAGCGCTACGGTATTACTTGAGCTTGATGAAATCCAATAAGATCCGTTAGTACTTTGCGCTGGTGTCAAAACGCCGCACCCCGAGGACACCAGTACATTCGACCCAGACGCAGATACGGCGAAGCCTGAGATAACCCCAGCACGGCACGCATTCGTGTGGGTGTCGTGAGTCATTGTCGAGCCCACAGCTGCTCTGCGGAAGTCCGCTGGTTGGATCGGAATGTTATTTCCAATAGGGAGTACCGGATCGAAAGCCATTACATGATCTCCTTAACAGTTATGGTTGCCTTACTGACCTGATTATACTCTGCTGCGCTATACCTGATAGTCCAATACCCGTCACCCAGGCTTTCGGGCCATTCACGGATAGACGGGATAGCTGGCGATGACCCGCCAAGCAGCGCGGACCTCCTGAGCGGGTCAACTACAAGGGTTTCCCCATACCCAAGAGTGAGGCCGTCCCACGTAAGCACGTACCCATCCTGCCCTTGAGTTATAAGGATGGATGGTGACATTACTAGACCACTGATCTCGATGATGAGTCGAGCCGCATGCGGGACGTATACTGTGACCTCACCCGTGGTTGTAGTCGTTCCCCATTTGATTGGGAAGACCCAAGGGAATACGAGACCTCCAGACACTTTATGCAGTCCGAGCTCGTAAGTCTTCTGACCTGACGTATCAAGGTTACCGTCCGGCCCCTGTCCGCCCCTAAGCCACACTGGGTCAGGCGCGGTAACTTGAGTAGCCCATTGGAAGATTTTTGCTTCGTTTAACCACTTTACCGTGAGCTCACCGCTGCGGATGATCTGCATAGACTGCCAGCCGGCAGCGGTGAGCACCGACACCCAGAAAAGTCCATCCCTAAGGCTTTTGCGAAGCAGCTTAAGCGCAGCCTGCGCATCATCAGGAGTCTCCCCGATATATGTCCCTGAAAGCGCGCCAGACATGGCCCCACTATAAGGGTTGGTGATCCAGATACCGTCCATCTGAGTGCGCTGCCCGGACTGGTACACAGATGCCGGTAGGCCCCACAGGCCTACCTCGGATGCCACCCACTTATCGAGGTCATTGATGTCGAGCCCGCGGACCACTACATTTCTCATGCGAGCCTCCTGAGAGCCTGAGACACAGCCACAGCTGTCGAATACGGATCAACATTGTACGTGTTTACATTAATACTACCACTATTAGACCTGTAGTCATTTATTGTGGCGCCAGCACTATCCGGGATGATATCCCTAGCTACCTGAGCAACCCCCCTAGCTTTAGACTCTAGGTACCCCTGCTGGCCCGCGATGGAGTCAGCAAAGTCGGTGATGATAGCTTCACCAGAGTAGGTCACATAACCCCTACCAGAGAACGGCCCCCACTTAGCGGGGGAGAACGGCCACAAACCGCGAAGGCTCTTCATACCGTCCCGGACCCAGCTAGTTAGCCTGCCCCACGCCCCTGAAATGCCTCGCAAGAATCCATCAACGAGCGCCCGCCCAGAATTGACTAGGTAGCTGCCCATGTCACCGATAGCCCTCATTATCTTATTTGGTATGTCGGCGACAAACGACATCACGCTATTCCAGCCATTTTGCAGCCCCTCGAGGAAACCGTTTGCGCCACCTAGCGCGCTGCCCATCAGCTGGCTTCCAAGAGACGCAAGGGCCTCGACTACCATCCCGGGGAACCTACTAATCCACTCCAGCGCCTTGAGCAGTGTGTTTTTAGCGGCCTCGAGAAATCCCCCGAACCACTCTGCGGCTCTCTGCGGAAGACTAGCTAGCCCGCTTAGAAGCTTCTCGGCCTCTTTAGGGAATGAGCCGAGGAACTCCTTAAGGCCACCCAGCGGGGCCAAGGCGGCGTCAACCCACTCTTTTGCCCACTCGAAAGAGAGTATGTAACTAACGAACTGGGTGACGCTGTTTATAATACCGTTGAAAAAATCACCTACCCACGCCCCGAACGCGTTCCAAGCGTCCACTACACCCTGCCAACAGCTGGCCAAGAAGCCGACAGTTGCCGACCATACGCCATTAACCCACTGGACGACGGCATCCCAGTTAGTAATAAGTAGGTAGAGCGCTGCCGAAAGCAGGCTGATACCTGCTACTACCCACGTGATTGGGTTAGCTAGCATGGCAGCAGTCGCACCCCATATAGCGGCAGTTACGCTATACAGCCCAACCAGTATTAGCCCGGTTAGCATCGCCCCTAGCACGTTAAACACCCACGTATTCTCGCGAACCCAGTTACAGAGCTCCTGAAACTTGGGGATAAGCTCTGCGACAGTGTCGCCAAGCCATGTAAAAACCGCAGAACCCAAAGGCTCCAAAGCCTCCAGAGCCCGGTTTTTCAAAAGTGTCCACTGCTCTGCAAAGTCCATAGTCTCCTCGGCCAGCCCGAGAATCGAGTCGTCCGTGGCCCCGATAGACTTCATCATATCACCGGCCGAAAGCTGGCCGGACTTCATAGCCTCTACGAACTGCATAGCACCCCGGGTACCAAAGATCTTCGATGCCAACTCGAGCGCAGCAGCCTCGTTACCCTTATCGAGAAATCCCTGGATCTCCTCGGTGACGCGCTTAAACGCCTGTTTAGGATCCTCGCCCTTCTTAGCAAGTGTGACAAGACCTTTACTCAAAGACGCCATGACAGCGGTTGAGTTAAGACCAGCCTTGTCAAAAGCACCTACCATGGCAATGGTGTCTTCAAAGCTGAAGCCGAGGGTCTTCATCGAGGGGGCTGCCTGCTGGGCGGCGGACGCCAGCTCGTTCATGCCCACACCGGTAGCCTGCGACACCCTAAACAGGTTATCCATAGCGTCGATGACCTGCTCACCCTGAATACCAAACGCCGAGAACGCCGCGGTAGTTTTCTGGATGTTGACATCCTGCCCCAGAAGCCGGCCAGCCTCAAGGTACTGGGAGGCGACCTTCTCGAGCGTGTCACCAGAAAGGCCGAGCCGGGTGTTAAGGTCGGCTACCACAGAGCCGATTTTGGAGTACTCCACAGGGACCGAGCGTCCGATTCTCTTCGCGATATCAACCATCCCCTGCAGGGCCTCCCCGGAAGCGCCAGTACCAACCCGGATGGTGTCATTCACATCGTCAAATACACTGCCGACCTCATAGAGGCCCTTACCAAGTCCAGTAAGTAGGCCGCCCGCAAGTGCGGGCATAGCCCATCCCTTAAGACCCTCGGCAAGCTTCTCGGATAGCTTTTTACCGCCCTCGGATCCAGCCTTATCGGACGCCCCAGTAACAGCATCAGTTATTTCATCGGTTATCTTCTTCTCTGACCCCTGCATGGAGGGGACGAGCTGAAAATATCCGGTCGCAAGTTCAACACTACCCATTAGTCCACCACTCGTCGAAAGCCTCTGGTGCTACTGGATCCGCCCCAAAGCGCTTAACCCCTTTATCCTCCTCGCCAGGTCTCTGTATGGGCTTAGGTCTAGGCGAGTTTTTATTGCCTCCGCGCTGCCAGTTACCGGCATTTAGGAGGTCAATAACATTGGCCATCATGTAGTCGGCCACACCCCACGGGGCCCCAAGAGCGGACGCCAAGTGCGACCCCGGGTCGGCTGTGTATATTACGGCTTTGAGGTCGGACCACGTACAGCGCTCCGACCCCAAGTCCCTAATCCTCAGGCCCCTGCGGATAAGCTCACCCTCCACAGCAACAGTGTGAGCCATCACGATAGCCAGGAGCCCTATTATTCCCCCGCAGAAATCCCGGAGTGGTCAGCCCAAGCCTTCATCAACTCACCAGCCTGAGTTTCGTCGATCTGGTCAAGAATTCCAGGGCAGTACCGGTCAAGCAGCTTCATCTGAGCCTCTGCAGCCACGGCTACATCCTCAGGCTTAGGCTCGCGCTTGAGTTTCTGAGCCTCTGCCAAAGGCTTAGCAGCCTCAGAAAGGCCCATACGGACGCCAATAGGAAGCCTATTAAGGTTAGGTACCTCGTAGATCTTCTTCTCGCCTGGAAGCTTGAACCGGAATTTCTCGCTCTGAGTAACATCAGAGGCACTAAGCTCGAAAACATCGCTCATGACGCCACCACACCGTCATCGAGGAAGATGTAGATGGAGTTACCGTTCTTATCCGGGTAGCACGACAGTGTCACGGGCCATTTAATGGCGTCCGTGGCACTGAAGGTGATCGTGTCAGTAGAGGTCACCTGCCCGTCCGGGACGAAGATCAGGATCTTCGCTGCCCCGTCCTTCATCTTGAAGTACCAGCTCTTGTGGGGCAGCTCGTCGGCCTTGATCTTTACGGTAGTCCGAGTACCAGTCGAAGAAGTGGCCCGAGTCACATCGACATTAGCCTCACCAGCGAAGTTCTTCAGGGACTGCTCGTTGGTCTCAAGCTGAGTCCATTTCAGCTCACCCGAGAAGGTCTCGAGGATCTTCTTTACGACGGTACCCGACCAATCCTTGATATCGTTGGTGGACCGGTCAACAGTCAGCTCGAGGCCATCCTCAGACACATACCCAGCATCCACAGCCTCGGTCGGGATAATGTCACCGGCATGCGCCGGGACGGTGGTCTGAAGCTTCGGAGAAGCCAGGATAGCGCCAGTCACGGCCTGATCAGGCCGGCCCGCAAAGATGTTAAGGTTATTAACAGCCATTACATTCCTCCTTAGATAGTAATGCCGGCCACATGTAGCCGAATAGCGAAAGAGTATCTAGAGACCCCAGTCTGCGGGTCGGGGTCAGGGTATGGTGCCACAACTACCTTACAGTTGTGGCACGGGTACTTTCCGACCCAACCATCTATAGGGAGCTGCTCAAGCAGCTGTAGCACGCGCTCAGCCAGCCTGAATGCTCCCATATCGTCCTGTGGGGTAGTACCCCAGCATGATATCGATATCTGATGCACAGAGCGCCTAGGGTCGAGGATCTCTCCTCCTGTGGAGCGGACTACCACCAGAGGGGACTTCCCGATTCGGTCAGCTTTACCCGCTGCCCGAATACCGTCCTTAGAGTTCAAAAACCGAATGACCGCCGTCTCAACGTCGGGGCGAATCGACACACTCAAGACAAACTCCCAAAAGCGGCGGTAAGGACCTTATCTTCTGCCTCCATTATACGACCTTTTTTGGTTTTAGCCCTAACTGTAACCCTAGACCTATGCGCGCCATCGTATTCGGAGTACTCGAAGTCATCCTCACTGGCCTGCGCAACCATCTGCTCACCCCAGGACCGGAGTTTATCCTTAACCTCGGGGCTTTTACGCATAGCATCGAAAGCCTCGTAGTTGAAAACTAGCTTAGTCAGTGCCTCAGCCATATCAGTCCTCCCCCACCAAGAACACACATGTATGGTCAAGAATCGAGCCTGTATCCCACACTTGCGGGTGGGCGTCCACCCTATACTTCGGAACGTTATCATCGGTCCACACGGCATCAAATCGTCCCGCATACCGAGATACGACATCAGCCGTCAGGACAACGACGTAGTCCCACCGAAAAATGGATGTTCCGGCAGGCAACCAAGCTGTGTAAGCCACTTTACCGTCGCCCTGGTATGATCCCTCAAGACCATCCATAAGGCCAGGCTGAACGGAGCATCCAGGGACAATACCGCGAGTCATTACCCGGCCATACTCCCACTCACCACGGTCGTTCATCTTGCGCTCGGGCGCCCCAATGACGATCGTATTAGTCATTGTCCTAACGATACTCATGGCCGCTCACTCAGCGTGTACGGGGCCAGCACACGGCGTACCCCAGCGCTGACATCCAGCTGGCCGCCAGCAGTCCCGTACGAGGCCGAAATCGACCCCACAGCCTCTTGAGTACGACCGAGCGGACTCGCCCAAGAGGCGAGGACAACGGACATGACCGCACTAGCAACAGCGCCGGGAACCTCGTCATAGCCGTGCGTCATCGTGACCTGTACCCCGCCGAGACGGCATGGCAGATCTGACTTAACCTCTACCATGCCCCGAGGGGACCAGCCGTCGATAGCCAGCTCACGACCATCTACGGCCACCGTAGGACGGCTCACCAAACGAAGGGTGGGCAGCACCAGAAGACGGCCGCCGCGCGTATCCATGATCACAGTGTGGGTCTCTACCCCAGCGATATGCCACCCACACACATCCCTGACCGTACCGGACGCACGATCAATCCAGCCCTGGAGACCGGGGCTGGATGCGGGAACCCGGCCCAGGCTAGCTTCTGCCAGCTGGGCCGGGGTGACAAGTGCGTTACTTGGCACGCGTCTTGGCTTCCTTTTCTTCGTCCTCTGCTGCGTGCTGGGGGGCGACCCCGAGACGAGCAGCGTCCTCGTCGGACAACTGGATCATCACCGGGCCACCGTGCAGCAGGATCTCATAGATATCCATCAGACCTCACTTAGAAAGGTCAACCTTCGCGAATGCGAGGGGCTGGCGAACAGCGAGCAGCTCACGGAGCTCGAGACGGGTGGTCACGATATCCTTAACGAAGTTATCGCCGTGGCTGGTGGTGGTTTCCACACGCACGCCACCACGACGGTACAGAGTGGCAGCGCTCTTGAAGGCGCCAACCAGTGCGGTATCAGCTGACATCGCGGGGGTGACAACCGTGGTCAGGCCCCACAGGTTCGGGTACAGCATCAAGCCATCCTGGTTGTAGGAGCCGGAGAACATGCCTCCGCCATAGTACTGGCCAGCCTGGTCCTTGGCGAGGCGCAGCTTCTCGTACACGGCCGGGTTGACCACAACAGCATCAGCCGTGTATCCGGTGCTACGACCGATAGCGGAGATACCCTTGAAGATCGCATCTGCTTCAGTATCAGTGCCCTTGGTGACTGCCTGAACACCGGATGTGTTCAGGACACCTCGGATGTCCGCGCCAGTGCCGGTACCCTGCAGCAGACCGTATTCCTCGGCCAGCTGAAGCTGGTACACGCCACGTCCGTTGATCTCGGAGACCAGGAAGGCGAAATCCTCGAGCATCTCGTCCGAGTACTGGACGTAGCCGCAGATTTTCTTGTACGGGGAGGTCACGACAGTCGGATCACCAAGATGGAACTGAGGCTTATCCTCAGTCTCGCCCTTGAAAGCGACATTACCCTCCAGCGAACCCTCAATTAGCCACGAAACCGCAGCCGTATCAGTGGTTCCCTGCGCGAACAGATCAGCGACCTGCAGACGACGGCGAGTGGTGACCAGACCAGGAATGAACTCAGTCGACCAGGCCAGCGCGCCCTGAGGGATCTTATGGGTGTCACCTTCAGCCTTGGTGCCAAGCCATTCGGGAGTAGCCACACTGTTGCCACGGGTGCCCTTCAGCTGCCTCAGACGCGAGCCGGCAGCCTTGACCACAAACTCGCCGAGAGTCTTAGCAAAGGTGTCATCCGATGCCTTCTCTTCTACGACATCAATGCCTTTGATGGAGTCCATAATGCTCTTGGATTCCATCAGACTGTTCATGGTCTCACGAGCAGCAGCCAACTCGGCGGCCAAGCCCTTAACCTCGGTCACACGATCACCGAAACCACCCTTTTCGGCGGCCTCGTCAGCAGCCTTTTCGAGCTTCTCATTCAGGCCCTTAATGTGGGCCTGCAGTGCACTAATATTCACTGATCCTCCTTAACGCCCAACAGGGCCATAATCTCGTCCAGGGGTACCCCCAAGGACTTCTCCTCAACATTTTCTGGCCCCTCATCGCCATAGGCGTCAAGAAGCTCACCAAGAGCCTCGTAGGCCCTCTTAATAAGATCCATATTCTTGGCAGAAATAGCTCTGCCGGCCTTGACCTCAGTGATCATGGCTTCGCTATTAGCCGGGATAGGCACCACAGAGATCTCGTACAGCTCGAGCTCCCTAAGCTCATACCCATCCTTGGTATTCGAGGCCTCGATGACGCTGTAGCCGAAGCTGAGAGAGTCGAGTCGTCCGTCCTTCAGCTGCTCATACACCACACGGCCGTAGGTCTCTCCGGAGAGATCAAGCTTTGCCGTAAAGAAGAGGCCGTGCTCATCCTCACGCAGCTCAGTAACACGACCAATATTGGCCTTAGGGTCCTCCAAGTTATGGCCGTAGAAGACCGGAATAACCTTCCCAGTCTCGGCCATTTTTTCCAAGAACTTGGAAAAAGCGCCTTTAACGACAATGTCACCGTAGGAGTCGACGTTGCCAAACACCGAGGCATAACCGCTGATAACGCCATCTTCCGTACCAGACGCCTTGACCCTTACATCAAAAGCTTTACGCTTCACTTCCAATTCACCACCACTTCACATTGGCAATTTGCAACTTCGGCGGGATCGCCAGAAGCGGAGTCACCCGGCCATCTGAGACCATTCGAGAACTCTTCATCAATCCCAACAGTCTCACCATTAATGGCGGCATGCTCAGACCTAGGATTACCACTCGTAGTTACCCACGTCTTGGTTACTGCGCCATTCTGGCGGCCTGCCTCCAGCCGCCCCCACGAGTAGTCCCACAGGGCAAGACCGAGCCCGAACACCTTGGCCGCCTCGTCTCCGTGGTCAGGAGAGTCCTCCCAAGCCTTCTCCACGCCATCGGCCCGAGCCTCGAGATAATCTTCAGTGCGGTCGACGTCATAATCGCCAGAACCGTGCTCACGCACCGCACCGCGACCAGCTCGTGCTGTAGCTCCCATGCTGATAGCCTTCAGCTTCTTAGCTCGGACAGCGTCTTTAGAGCCGCCCGAGAGCACGCCCATATACTCCCGGGCGACCCCAGCAACCCAGTCAGGGAGAGTTCTCCCCGACTTCGACCGTACCCCGGAGCCGGAGGGTACGGAATCCTGTGGGCTAGCCTGACCGCCGACCAGCACATTGAGCGGGGTGACGATATCGTCACCCCCGTCCACAGCTCGAAGGTTAAGGCGCGCCCTAGCCTCGTTGGCGCTCATATACGGCCGACCCACAGAGGACTGAAGGAACTGAGCCTGCGCCTCAAAATCACCCTGCAGCTTCTCAGCAACGTTGAATTCCAGATAGATGCCTTCCTCGGCCCCCATTATCGGCAGCAGCCAAGCATTAAATGCCGCCTCAAGCTGCGCGATAATTGGGCCGAGGGTGTCGCCATAAAGCATCTTCCGGAATTCACGCACGTTCGAATAGTTAGCGTTGTCCAGGACCCCAACCATGGTTGGGTTAATATGGAAAACACTGGCCACAGTGGTGAAGGACAGCTTCAACCCTTCAATGTACTGCTGCTCATTAGCAGTGAAGTCAACCCGCTTAAGGGTCATCCCATCCTCAAGGATGGGCGTTCCTCCGGCCCGCTCCCCGTTACCAGTGTACTTGGCATACCAGTCCTCACGGAAGGTCTCGCGTGCCGCGTCAGACCATCTTGGGGCCCCCACAGGCCGCTCGAGCACGGACGATACACGGCCTCCTCGAGCCCACAGCTGCCGCCTGTACTTCATAGCCTGAATCTGCTCAGCCAGGACGTCCTTAAGAGCATCAATGGACGGGCTGACACCGGTCACACTAGAGGGGCTATACCCCTCGATAGCAACGATCTTCTCACGAGGTACGGTAGTCCCAGCGCCGCTCCCCCAACCGATCTTGTACTCGGTTATGCCAAGGGCATCCTTCTTCGAGGGTGTTACCCACACGGGTGGGACTCGGTAGACTTCCCAGCCATGTGGTCCTTCATACGGGAGCATAAAGGCTCTGTCGTAAAGGGCGAGATCCACGACGATGCCGAAGATCATGTCATACATTGTCATGGTGGGGTTGGCTCGCTTGCCGCTGAGCCACGTCCCGACAGGGGAAGTAGTGTCCCGTTCCCGGTCAGTGGAATTCACCCGCTTGTATGCGTGTAGCCCGAGATGTGCGATGTTCCGACCGAGGAATGAGACGACAGTCCTAAGGTGTGGCTGCGTCTTGTACATCTGAGATGCGCTCATGCCGTTAACGGTGCGCAGTGCCTCATCAAGATCGTACGCAATGCCGCCGATGTAAACAGGCGTAGAAGACCCGCCAAACCGCTTACGCAGCTTGTCCAAAAGTCCCACTAGATGGCCTCCACTCCACCTGTTTCGTATGAAGAACTAAGTTCATTATACATCATCTGGACGTAAATGGAAGTAACAAGGGCACTCACACCATCAATCTTTCCTCGGGACCTTACCTTATCCGGCTTAACGTTTCCGGAGGCGTCCACATGGGGGACCAAGCACGACACCATCCACCTCAATACTGGGTCTCCTCGGTGATCGATGAGCGGCGGGTTCGAGAGCACTCTACGTTTAAGCTCCTTGGTCGGAGATGACAGGGTAACAGCACCTTGACGAACCTTCTCCATAATCAGCCCATCATCGGACAGCTGATTCGTGAGGTGGGTACTATTCCAGGGGTCAAATCCCAAGCTGCTAATCCTGTACTTCTCGGCGTCTTCGTTAATGTGCTTCCTAATGAAGTCATAGTCCGTAACATTGCCGGGAGTAACAGTGATCCATCCTTGACGAACCCAGTCCGTGGCAGCCAGCTCGGTCATATGGTCTAGACGGTCTAGGGCAGCCTCAGGAAGCCAATAATGGCCCCACACACGGCTTGTACCGTCCTCCATGGGACATGTGTACATCAGAGCGCACAGGTCCGACACAGCCGCCAGATCCATCCCTCCATACACGACAGACCCAACCATGTCATTGGGAGTCCAGTCGCCCTTACCTGCGCACTTATCCCAATCTTTTACATTGATAAAAGCCTCTTTTTGATTAGCTCTAATGCCTAGATGTAGCCTCTTAAAAGTGGCCCTATCGGCAGCATTAGCGCGAGCCTTATCGGCTTGGGCACGCATGAAATCGGGACTCGGAGTCTCTGGGTAGAGCGGGTTAGCAGCGTCCCACACAGACTCGTCATAGATGTCTGCGTCGTCGGGTGCCGCCCACACTGCCCCGTACATCCTAGGAGCCTTGAAATCGCCCCGTGAGACCCCCTCAATCATCGACCTACGCTTGTCATAGGGCGTGTGGATGCGGCCCTCGTCGGCAGTTGTGATGATCATAGAAAGGGGCTGCAGACGGGCACCTGAGCCCGACTCGAGGGCCTCCAGAAGGACGCCATCCTTGTGGACATGGAGCTCGTCGCAGATAGACGCATGCGGGTTAGTGCCATGGGCAAGCTCGCCCCTCGACGACACCACCCTGATGACAGACGATGTCTTGGGCTGCCGGATCTCATTAGTGACAGTCTTCACCCCAGCCTTCTGCAGCAGCGGAGAGTACGTAGCAAGGTCATGCAGGGGCTGGAAGCAGGCCTTGGCCTGGTCCCTCGAAGCAGCTCCAATGATGACCTCAGCGCCACCCTCACCGTCTCCGAATGCCATTGTCATGGCGATAGCACTGGCCAAAGTCGACTTGGCGCCTTTACGAGGCATCTCGATGAAGACCTCACGACGCAGCCGGATCCAACGCTCAGCCAGTTCGTTCCATATCTGCCAACCGAACAGGGGTGCGATAATGTACGCGATCTGCGTAGCAGACAGCTCAAGGGGCTTGCCGGCCCAGCGACCCTTGGTGTGCTTAAGGCATCCAATGGTCCTAATGACCCTGTCAACGGCCTTGGGATTGAACCTGACGGGCTTCCCGTCTACCTCATCAGGTGGGTTTGGGGTACGCCAAAGGGGCGGCTTAAGCCGCCCCTCAATCCCTCGAGAGTCGAGATACCATTGGATCTCCTCTTCGAGAGACGCTGCGAAGTACTTATCAGACAAACGGGTTGAACTCTTCCGAGTCGCTTCGCTTACCCTGTCGTGATTTCGGTGTCAATCTAAGCTCCTTCATGATAGACATGGCTGCCCCTGAATGGAACCTCATTGTACTCTCAGCAGGGCTTTTAGCCAAACGGTTATGACCTCCGTCATGGACGCTCACTGCGCCAGCTTCGATCATCTCGTTACTAGCCATTCGGACAACATGGAGATGCCGGATGAGCATCTCAAGAGCCCATGAGTCGGCCAGTGTCAAGTTGCCGAGGCTCTCCTCGGACAGAGTGTGCATGAACTGTCGCCAAAGATCGGAGAGTACAGGACTAACCTTAACCATAGCAGGCATTTCAGGCCCGGGAATGTCGATTTCTTTATCAGAAAGATCGAATTCTGTCAATTCACCTTCATCAATTATGCGCATTTAAAGGCTCCTTTTCGCTCACATAAACGGATTTTTACCTATGTCAAACACAACATTGCCCCGGTTCAGTTTTTCTTTTTAATTTCTGTGATTTTTACGCCCTACCCGGGTTGCATATGTTTTCCTTTTGTGGCATCTCTTACAGAGTGTTTGTATTTCTGTAATGTCTAACAAACTCTCTAATGTTTTTAGTGCATCTTTTCCTTGAATGTGATCAACTTCCTCGCCCACACACCCGCACACTGCACACAGCGGGTGGTCTGCTATCCAGCTATCCCTGACCTTCTTCCACAGCCCCCGCCATTCGCTCGGTACGGAGGCCCACGGGGATGTACCCCACCCCCGGTACTGACGCCGGGCCTCCCCGGCCTCGCACCCGCACGCCTCCACACCACGCCCGGAGGGGAGGAGGGAGTGGCAGTGGGGGCATCGGGCAGGGGGGGTCATCGGCACGGGGGGGTCTCCAATCCCGGCAGGGGGTCCTGCACAGCACCCCCCGGGAACTCTAGGTGTGGGGGCTCTTCCGAAGCCACGCTGTCCACCCAGTCATTCAGTCCATCCATGTCATATGTCCTTTCTACTTCTCCGCCACTATCGAACGCGATCAGTACGCTCTTACAATCAAGTTCAACAAAACTAAAGTCAAACCCTCTGTAATCTGTGACAGTAAAAGCGTTAATGTAAGTACCAGGGTGGTAATTACCGTACAGAATAAACTTCATGTAACACTCTAAAGAACTCCGCCAAATTCACCATCATTGATGGCCTCCAGTACTCGAGCCTTAGTTCCAGGCCCCCACTGAGTGACCCTAAGCTTCCTTGTGCCACCCACAACAACATCCATCGTAGGAACGCTCTTAATGTCATCCACGAAGCCATCACTCAAGTCAACTTTAGTTACCTCGGCGTTTAGCTCAACAGACCACCGCAATACCTGCGGCCAATACCTCTTGCATGGACCGCACCACTCAGCTGAGTGGTAAATGAATTTGATATCCACCTCTTTAACCCCTTAATCACTAGTAACCCAAAGTTTTTATGGTATCGAGACTCTTGAGCTCCCTGAGTTGGGCCACAAGATCTCCGTAACTATACCATTTAAGGTCCTCAGCAACTATATAACCCGATGCGTAAACCGAGACCTTATCATCCCCACAAGGTCTTGTTTGAAACTCATACCCAGCAACGTCAGCGGCCGCCCACAGCTCGGGGGCAGGTTCTCCTCGAATCGAAATCAGCATGGCTCAACTATAGCCCACCCCGGGCCACACACCCACATGCGCAGCAGAAGTGAGCAGTTCGAGTTGCTCACTTCCCCGCGGCCGGAGTCCTTCGAGGGGCTCGCCGCGCCCTAGCGCGGCGATGCCCATTGGAGGTGGCCGCGGG
>ERZ772962.208-NODE-208-length-32232-cov-12.465177_pt1 | contig 32232 bp, 38 predicted proteins | sample MGYA00580676_ERZ772962 | MGnify/ENA primary metagenome ERZ772962 (study PRJEB29015, sample SAMEA2738049) | human oral metagenome | biome: human oral; feature: human-associated habitat; material: saliva | place: China | collected 2230 ...
TATAAGAAGTAAGCCCAGCTTTGTTTATCAACAGAGAAGTGTTTTACTTCTTTTAGGTAAGTAGGAGCCCAGTCGATAATACCGTAACGTACGAAGTATACGAATACGTTAGCAACTGCGATAGCCCATAAGTATTTGTTATTAATAATGTATTTAAAGAAAATATCTTTTGCAGATAAAGTGTGAGCAGATTCAACTTTTTCTACGATTTTTTCTCCTCTCCATTCATCAACTGGCGGTAAACCTTCAGACTCTGGAGTATCTTTCATTAAGTAGAACATAATAATTGCTAAGATAATAGCGATTATTGCTGGTAAGTAGAATAGTGATTGCCATGCACCAAAAAGAGAAAGTCCTAATAATGCAAGAGGCCCGATTAATCCACCACCAAGGTTGTGAGAAACGTTCCACCAGCTCCACCAAGCTCCACGTTCTGAAGTAGAGAACCAGTTAGTCATAGTTTTTGCTCCAGGAGGATATCCCATACCTTGGAACCAACCGTTAAGTGCTGAAAGAACAATCATAAATGTTAATGAAGAAAGCACTGCAGGTACTAGACCAAAAATTAAGCTGACAGCAGCAGAAGCAACTAATCCAATAGTAATAAAGTACTTAGGATTACTTCTGTCTGAAACGTTACCCATAATAAATTTACTGAAACCATAAGCAAGAGATAGTGCAAGTGAAACTTTACCTAAATCAGCTTTAGTGTAACCGTATTGATCAATTAAATAAGGGATAGCAAGTGAGAAGTTTTTTCTAATTAGATAGTACGCTGCGTATCCAATGAATACTCCTGAGAATACTTGCCATCGAAGTCTTTTATACTCAGCATCAGTACGAGAACTGTCGATTCTCGGTTTTGGTGCTGAAGCTTTTAAAAACGAAAACATATAAATTTCTCCTTCACTTCAATAATTTAGTATATTAAATTTTTTGTTAGAAGGAATGACGTCAATCTTCTTGAATAAATTTTTTACTTTATTTTATAAAGTATGTAACTTATAAACCTTATTATATATAAATGAAAAGCGTCTGTAAATGTTATTATGTAAAGTTTTTATATTTTAGAAAATCCCCTACACCTGTTGTAGGGAAATTTCTTACAAAATAACTATTGACAATTAAATATAAAAGAATTATAATTGATTAATCAATAGTTGACAAGTCAATTAATTATTTTTTAAAAAAGGAGTATAGCATGGATGTTAAGGAATGTATAGAATTATTGTATAATTTAAAAAATTTAGATAAAAAATTGCTAGATTTATTTGAGAAAAAAATAGGTATTAGTTTAACAAGATTTCAAATTATAAAATATCTACATGAAAGTTCTTTTAGCACATCAAAACAAATTTCACAAAGTCTTGAAATAGATGCAGCAGCAACAACCAGGCATATAAAAATTTTAGAAAAAGATGGTTATGTAATTAAACGACGTAATAAAAATAATAATAGAGAAGTCTTAGTAAAACTTTCTGAAAAAGCTTATGAAGAAATAAGGCGTTGTGAAAGAGAAACAACTGTTCAAGATATTATAGGCGATGAATTTACTGAGAAAGATTTAAAAGATTTAGTCAGCCTGTTAAATAAATTTAATAAAAATTTCAAATAAGAGAGGTATAATTAATGAGTATATTATCAACAATATTAGTAACATTAGTTGCAATATTATTTTTCTATATAATGTATTTAGAAACATTTGCAACAGATTCTGAAAGTACAAGTAGAGTATTTAATATTACGCAAGAGGAATTAAGAAAGGCAAGCTTAAATACATTATTTAAAAATCAAGGTATTTACAATGGTTTATTAGGAGTAGCATTGTTATATGGAGCATTTTTATCAAAAAATCCAGTAGAAATAGTAGCAATGTTATTAATTTATATTATTTTAGTAGCTATATATGGTGGCTTAACTAGTGACAAAAAGATTATTTTAAAACAGGGTGGGTTACCAATTTTAGCACTTATTTCATTATTATTTTAATTTGTAAAGGAGCAAGATTAATATGAATAATACGGCAGTAATAATAGGAGCAACCGGAGCAGTAGGAAAAGAAATTTTAAAAGAAGTATTAAATCAAGATTATTATAACAAAGTTTATATACTAGGAAGAAAATCAATAGAGAGATTTCCTGATAATAATAAGTTAGAAAAAATAGTTATTGATTTTGAAAATCTAGATTTTGACACAGATATTTTAAATAGTTCAGATGTTTTTGCTGCATTAGGAACTACGATAAAAATTGCAAAAACAAAAGAGAATCAGAAGAAAATAGATTTAGATTATACAGTTAATTTTGCTAAATTATGTGAAGGAAAAGTAAAAAGTTTTAACGTCGTATCAGCGTTAGGAGCTACAAGTAAATCTAAGAACTTTTACACTTCGATAAAAGGAAAATTAGAGGATGAATTGTCAAAATTAGATTTGGGTGTTTTAAGAATATACAGACCTTCTCTATTGATAGCTAAGCGAGATGATAAGCGATTGTTAGAGGAGATATTTATGAAATTTGTACCAATCTTTAAAAAGATTCTTGTAGGAAGATTTGAAAAATATAAGCCTATTGAGGTAGCAGTTCTAGGTAAAGCAATTGTGAAAAATGCAATAGACAACAAAAGAGAGGGGGTATATCATTACTCTGATTTTAATTTATCTTAAAAGAATCAATCAGTTTAATAATTTTAATATTTCAATAACCTAAAGTTATACTTTGATAATAACTTTAGGTTATTTTTTAAAAAAATAATCTAATTTTCATTTTATATTCATAAAACTCTTATACAATTAGTTTATCAAAAGAAATAAACAAAAACATAAGGTAACTTTATTGTTTACTGACTTTGTGATAAAATATATGTATAAAAGTGAGAGAAGACAGAGAGAATGAAAAAAGGATTTACAGTATTTGCAATAAGTACATTATTATGTGGTGGATTGACAATAGCAGATGGGGGACATCAAGCTTTTGCAAAAGGTGGAAAGGGTAGCTCTTCTAGTAGTTCTTCTCACAGTAGTTCAAGAGGAAATTCATCACATGGTTTATCATATGGCTCATCTTATGGTAGTTCAAGAGGAAATTCATCACATGGTTCATCATATGGCTCATCTTATGGTAGTTCAAGAGGAAGTTCATCACGTGGTTCATCATATGGTAGCTCAAAAAGAGGTTCATCAAATGAATCGTTATTTGACAGCTCAAGAAGTTTAACGTATGGAAAATCTAGAGAACGTTCATCATATGGATCATTATCTAATAGAAGTTTAAGAGTAGGTACAAGTTCAAAAACAAATAATAGAAATAGATATTCAAATGGAATTGCAATAAGAACTTCTAAACTACACAATAATTTAAGTAATAGAACAAATGGAACATCAAAAAATATTACAAATTCAAGATTTGGTAAAACAAGAACCTATGGAAAAACAACATTTACTAATTCATCGAATAGAAATACAAAAAATATAGGAAGTAATAATATTGTTACTAAGAACTTTAGAAGTAATTTCGTAACAAGAAGAGGAGCAGGATTACATAAAAATAGAACTGGAAATAATGGAGTAGTTTCTAATAGAACTCTACAAAATAATAGACAAAATAAAGTACAACTAAATACTGTTAGTCCAAATATTAATAAGTTTAAAAGTAACTTTGTAGCAAGAAGAGGAGCAGGGTTACATAAAAATAGAACTAGAAATAATATAGTAATTTCTAATAAAACATTGCAGAATAACAGACAGGATCAAACACAACTAAATGTCGTTAGTCCGAAAGTTAGTAAGTTTAGAAGTCGTATATTTAGAGGGCAAAATATGATTTTCTACAGAACAAATAATAATCAATTGATTCAATTACCAAACGAAAATCAATAAGGATATAAACCTGAAGTAAATTATCAAGATTTATTTCGGGTTTACTATTTATATATAGATTGGTGGTGGATTTTTAAATGATTTATAATAACTAAAAATTCTGATATGATTATAGATAATTCCCAAGAATTTACAGAAAAATTTTTCAAAATATAAATGATAACTTTGTAAAATCTCTAAAATATTATATAGATAATATAAATATTAAGTGTATAAATATAATTTATCGTATTAAACTAAGGTGTATATTTAAAAATATTTAGAAAGTGTATTAAAGATAAAGAATATGTTTATATTAAAATAATAATTGTTAATTGAAAAGAGATAAGAATTATCTAGTGAAAATTTTCAATGTATAAGTAATGATAATAATTATTGAAATGTAATATTAATTAAGAAAAATTGATATTGATATACGATTTTATTTATGATATAGTATTTTTCAAAGTTAACTAATAGTAATTATATGTTAGCTAATTTACTATAAAGGAGAACAATCATATGAAGAAGGGATTAAGTGTATTTGCATTAGCGGCTTTATTATTTGGAGTAGGTGCAGTAGCAGATAGTAATCATGAGGTTCAAGCAAAATCTCATTCAAAAGGAGGTAGTGTTAAGAGAACAAAAGCTACACCAGTTCGAAGAGCTGTGGCAAGACCAGTAGCGAGAAGAGTGGTTGCAAAACCGGTAGCGAGAAGAGTGGTTGCAAAACCAGTAGCAAGAAGAGTGGTTGCAAAACCAGTAGCGAGAAGAGTGGTTGCAAAACCAGTAGCAAGAAGAGTGGTTGCAAAACCGGTAGCGAGAAAAACTACAACAAGACCAGTTGTAAAAAAATCAACACCAACAGTAAGAAAAACCGCAACAAGATCAGTTGTAAGAAAAACAACACCAACAACAAGAAAAACTGCAACAAAATCAGTTGTAAGAAAAACAACACCAACAGCAAAATCAGCAGTAGCAAGAAAAGCTACAGTAACTAAAAAAGGAACAAAAACGGCAGTAGCAAACAAAGCTACAACAGCAAAAAAAGGAACAAAAACAGCAGTAGCAAACAAAGCTACAACAGCTAAAAAAGGAACAAAAACAGCAGTAGCAAGAAAAGCTACAACAGCTAAAAAAGGAACTGTAAAATCTGCAGCAAACAAAGTGACAGCAGCTAAAAAAGGAACAAAAACTGCGGTAGCAAACAAAGCGACAGCAGCCAAAGAAGTAACAAAAACTGCAGCAGCAAGTAAAGCTACAGAAGCTAAAAAAGGAAAATTTAAATTACCATTACATGGGAATTATTGTGGTCCAGGTCATGGTGATTTAACTAAAAATCCTAAACCGGTTGATACATTAGATGCTATTTGTCGTAAACATGATATTGGATACAAAAAAGATGGATATTTTAGTAGAAAAGCTAATGCTGAATTTGTTAAAGATGTAGTTAAAAACTTTAATAAAATGAAACCAGCAGAAAAAGTAAAAGCAGCAATATTCTCAGCTGGATTTATAGCTATGAATAATACACCATTACGTGAAGTATCAACAATTATTAATGGTATCACTGGAATTATTAATGGTATCACTGGTAAATAATATTATAAAGTCTTTTTTTCAAAGCACCCTCTAAGAAGGGTGCTTTTTATATATGCAGATATAGTTATATAATTCCATACAAAAAACAAAAATAATAATCATTATCAATAAAACACTAGTAATATTTTGTATATTGTAATAAAATAGAGAGTAAAGATTTATATAAATAGGAGTGTATTTAAATGAAAAAAGAAGCAGGTCATAAGTTTTTGAAGAAATTAGGAAAAACAAAATTGCGTCCTGGAGGAGTTAGAGGTACAAACTTTCTTTTAGCCCATGCAGCATTTAAAGAAGGAGATGTGATTTTAGAAGTTGCATGTAATAAGGGAGTGAACTTAATCGAATTAGCTAAGAAATATCCAAAAACAATTTTCGTAGGTATAGATGTTGATAAAGAAGCGATACAAGAAGCTAATGAAGAACTAGCTAAATATCAATATCAAAATATTAAATTTTTAAAAGCAGATGCCTTTAGAATGAAGTTTCCTGATAATACTTTTGATTATATTATTAATGAAGCTATGCTGACAATGTTTAGTAATAAGAGTAAGGAAAGAGCTCTTAAAGAATATCTTAGAGTATTAAAACCAGGTGGATTACTTTTAACACATGACATTGCTTTAGTTAATAATTATGAAGAAACAAGAAAACAACTATCAGAAGCAATAAATATTAGTGTATTTCCTCTTCCGCAGAATGAATGGAAAGAGTTGTTCTCACAAATAGGGTTTACTACTGTTAATTTTCTACAGGATGAGTTAACTCTTATGGATCCTAAAGGAATGATTACAGATGAAGGTTTAACAAACACTTTAAGAATTTTAAAAAATGGTTTAAAATCAGAAAATAGAGCTCAATTTATTAAAATGAAAACAACATTTAGTAAGTTAGAAAAAGATTTAAATTTTATTTGTTTTGTAAATAAAAAAGCGTTATAATTAAAATATAAGAATTTAAAATTAAAGGAGAAATAACATGGAAGTAGGAACAATTTTTCAAGATAAAGGTTTATTAAAAAAACACGACCGCTTTAAATTAGTAAAAAAAGTAGGGAAAAAAGGTGATTTAATTCAAAAACATAATCACCCAGAAGCGCTAGTAGTATTCACTGTAGTAAAAGGTGAGGTAGAAGTTCATTTAAATGACACTGAAGTTCATAAAGTAGAACCTGGTAAAGTTCTTCACTTTGATGGAGACAACTATATAAATGCAGAGTTTTTAACAGATGGAGAAGTTTTTGTTACTTTGATAACTAAGTAAATCTAAAAAAGTATAACTATAATTTTTATATGTTTTTATACAATCTAAATTACTTTAGGGAGGAAAATATATGTTAAATCAAGTTATACTAATAGGAAGACTAGTAAAAAAACCAGAACTCAGAGAGAGTGAAAATGGAAAGAACTATTTAAAAGCAACTCTAGCTGTACAATCAGATTATAGAAAAAAAGATGGTGAATACGAAACTGACTTTTTAGAATTTACAGCATTTGGAAAAGTTGCGGAAAATACAGCTAAATATTGTGATAAAGGTAGTTTATTAAATGTCATTGGAACATTGAGTAACAATGTTTACAAAGATAAAAATGGTGTTAATCATTATCAAATGTCAGTTATTGCTACTAAAATCTCATTTTTAAGCAAAGGTAATAAAAAAGAAGAAAAACAAATAGAGGATGTATTTGTTTTAGGCCAATAAGGATAAAAGTAATTTAGATTGTTAGAAATCTTTAATGTAATTAATTGCATTAAAGATTTTTTTTTTTGTAAGTGTCAACATTTTTATATTTACTATCTTAAGAAAAGATAGTAAAATAATTAGTGTAGACAAATAATCTTAAATACAAGGAGTATCAATTGTGAAGAAGTATAAATTATCGATATTTTTAGCTAGTGCTGTATTAGGAGGAGTTGGAGCAACTTATATAGCCGCTGAAACAAATCATGCTGCAGCAGCAGAAGTAAAAACTGAAGTAGTTGCACCTGCTAATACTAATGAAAATAGTGGAACACCAAATACAGGAGCAGCTAACACGCAAGCAACAGCACCTAAAGAGGTTGCTAATATTGGTGAAATTCAGGGGGAAAGTCACCAAAGCCCACTAGTTGGTCGTGATGTAATAGTTAATAATGTAGTTGTTACTAAAATAGATAAATCAGGGTTCTATGTGCAAGATAAAGTTTCAGATAATAACCCAAAAACATCAGATGCATTGTATGTTGCGTCAAAAGATAAAGTAAAAAGTGGAGATTTATTAAAAGTTCAAGGAACAGTAAAAGAAGGGTATTTAGAAGAATATGCTGTTAGACCAGGGCAGACTTTTAAAGCACCGGTAGGTAGCCTAACTGTAACTCAAATTATTAATGCTACTATTACAAAACTAGGAGTAGCAGCTTTACCAGATGCAGTGGAATTCTCTAAAAAAATACCTAAAGACACTGTAGACAAAACACCAACAAAATATGATCCTGAAAATGAAGCTTTAGATTATTTTGAAAGCTTAGAAGGAATGCGTGTTAATATTAATAAACCTAAAATTTTAGGGCCACAATATAAAGGTGATATCTATGTATTACCAGGTAACTATAATGGACAAAAATTAAACAATATTGGTGGAGTAAATCTTCGCCCTGGTGTTCAAAATACCGAGACAATAGCTATTGAAGTTGGGAAAAAAGTCGTAGCAAAAGCTAAAGATTACTTTAATGAAGATATTACAGGGGTATTCACGTACAGATATAAAACATATAGAATTGATCCATACAAAGTACCGAAAGTACAAGATGGCGGTTTAAAACGTGAAGTATCAAAAATATATCCAGCAGAAGACAAATTAACTATAGCTTCATACAATATCGAAAACTTTTCTGCAAATAGCAAAGGAAGAGATGAAACACCAGAAGAAAAAGTAGACAAAATTGCTAAGTCATTTATAAATGAAGTTCATAGCCCAGATATTATTACACTAATTGAAGTACAAGATAATAACGGAGGAGTAAATGACGGAACTGTAGAAGGTGTTAAGAGTGGAGAAAAACTAGCTGATAGAATTAAAAGTTTTGGTGGACCAGAATATAAATATACTGAAGTAGCTCCAATTGATGGAAAAGATGGAGGAAAACCAGGTTCAAATATTAGGGTTGCATACTTATACAATCCTAATAGAGTAACTCTTATTGGAAAAGATAAAGGTGGAAGTGAAGAAGCTGCACGTTTTGTAGATGGACATTTAGAAAAAAACCCAGCGAGAATCGATCCAACTAATATAAACTTTGAAAAAGTGAGAAAATCATTAGCTGCTGAATTTGATTTCAAAGGTGAAAGAATAGTAGTTATAGCAAACCATCTAAAATCAAAATTAGGGGATGATGCGGTATATGGATCTAATCAACCAGCAATAGAAAATACTAAAGCACAACGTGTAGAACAAGCAAAATTATTAAATGCATTTGTTAGAGAGGGGTTACGTCAAAATCCTAATTTAAAATTTGTTTTAACAGGAGACTTTAATGACTTTGAATTCTCTGATACAGTAAAAACAATCGTAGGTAATGAACTAGTAAACTTAATGGCAGAACATGAAGCGGGCGATAGATACTCATACTTCTATCGTGGAAGTAACCAAAGTTTAGATAATATACTAGTATCTAAAAACATTAAGGATAGAGTATTATTCTCACCAGTGCATATTAATGCATCATTTATGGAAGAGCATGGTAGAGCTTCTGACCACGATCCTGTAGTTGTTCAAATAGACTTTAGTAAATCTGAAGAAGTGGTTAGTCCAGAAGTAACTCCTAATAAACCAGAAAATACTCAAGGTAATACATCTTCAGCAGTACAAAATATAACAAAATTAAGTGCTGTTAATCACAAAGGTGAAGTTAAAATTAATTCACATTCAAATAAAAACGAAGTATTACCAAAAACAGGTCTAGATTCATCTAGTTCATCTGGTTTAGGAATATTTGGTGTAATTGCGGCCTTCTTCTTAGGTAGAAAAAAACGTAATAATTAATATAATAAAAGATATTTATAAATAAACTAAAAATCAACTCTATTTAATGGAGTTGATTTTTTTATAAATAAGGTTATTAGGAGTATAATTAATAGAGAAAAAACTAGAAATATGATAAAATTTTATAGTTAATCAAAATAATGATTGAGGAGTTTTAATCATGAAAACAATGTTATTTATTGATGGTCTTGAAGTATTTGCTAATCACGGATTATTTGAAGAAGAAAATAAACTAGGGCAAAAGTTTATTTTTGATATTGAGTGTGAATTGAATTATAAAAAAGCATTATTTAGTGACGAAATGACAGATAGTGTTAGTTATGCTGATATAGCTGTTGTAGTAGTTAAAACTGCTACTGAAAATACATTTAATCTACTAGAGCGTTTAGCAGGTGAGGTGTTTAAAAATATTTTTAATAGATTTCCTGAAATCGAAAATATAAAATTAAAAATTAATAAACCAGCGGCGCCTGTAAGACATCATTTTGAAAAATGTGGTGTAGAAGTAAAAATATCGCGTGAGGAGTTCTATAGATTATAATGATTATTTTAGCATTAGGAACCAATATAGAACCGAGAGAGCAATATTTAAAGGATGCACTAAGAAAACTTGAAGAAAATAATATAAAAATCATATTAAAAAGTAGTGTATATGAGACTCCTGCTTGGGGAGGAGTAGCTGATCAAAACTTTTTAAATATGTGTATTGAAGTAGAGAGTAATTTAGATGCCTATAAACTGCTTGATACAATTCAAAAGATTGAATTGGAGTTAGGTAGAGTGCGTAAAGAACATTGGGGAAATAGAACTATTGATATTGATATAATTACATTCGACGATTTAGTATTTAATGATGAAAGATTGATTGTTCCTCATAAATATATTCATGAAAGAAATTTTGTGTTAGCACCGTTAGTAGAGATGTATGGTGATATTGAAATATCAGGGATGAATATTAAAAAATCATTAGAGAAAATTACAGAACCGATTAGAATTTTTAAAAGTAAATTATAAGATGAAAGGATAAAGAATGTTTAAAATTAGAGAAATAGAAATTCCTAATAGAGTAGTGCTAGCACCGATGGCTGGTGTTTGTAATGCTGCTTTTAGGCTTACTGCAAAAGAATTTGGTGCAGGATTAGTATGTGCGGAGATGGTTAGTGATAAAGCTATTTTATTTAATAATAAAAAAACAATGAACATGCTTTATATTGACCCAAGAGAGCGACCATTAAGTTTACAAATATTTGGTGGAGAGATTGATACTCTAGTAGAGGCGGCAAAATATGTTGATAAAAATACAGAAGCGGATATTATAGACTTAAATATGGGGTGTCCAGTACCAAAAATTACAAAAGTTGATGCTGGTAGTAAATTATTATTAGATCCAGATAAAGTTTATGAGGTAATTTCGAGAATAGTTGATTCAGTATCTAAGCCAGTAACAGTGAAAATGAGAATGGGTTGGGATGATGAACATATTTTTGTAATGGATAATGCTCGTAATGCTGAAAGAGCAGGAGCAAGTGCAGTAGCTATTCATGGTAGAACAAAAGTTCAAATGTATAGTGGAAAAGCAAACTGGGATGTTATTCGTGATGTAAAAAAAGAATTAAAAATCCCGGTAATTGGTAACGGAGATGTAACAACTCCAGAATTAGCAAAGAAAATGTTAGATGATACAAACTGTGATGCAGTAATGATTGGTAGAGCGGCATTAGGGAATCCATGGATGCTATACCGTACAGTTAAATATTTAGAAACAGGTGAATTAACACCAGAACCAACACCAAGAGAAAAAATTGATGTTTGTCTACTTCACTTAAGAAGACTTATGGAAATCAAACCAGAAAAAGTAGCTGTTCATGAGATGAGAAAACATGCAGCATACTATATGAAAGGTATTAAAGGTGGAGCAAAAGTAAAAAAAGAGCTTAATTACCTAAATACATATGAAGAGATGGAAAATCTGTTTGGTGAATTTTTAGATTTCTTAGAGTCTAATGAAAAACCTCAAAAGAAAGAAATAATACTTTAATTATAAAGTGGATATCAAAAGAATCTAGTCATTATTAATTTAATATGTTATAATTATCGTAGAAAAAATTGAGATAGGACGGGGAACAATGGTAAGAAAATCAAAAGTAATAGCAACTTTAGGACTTAACACTGATAGTATTTTAGAAGATATTATCACAAGTTCTGTAGACGCAGTTTTAATTGATACGTATTATGGTTCTGAAGAGGAGAATGTAGAACGTATTAAAAGAGTAAAAGAATTAAGAGAAAAATCAAATAAAAATACAGCGATTATATATGATATAGATCATATATATGCACAAAGCAAATACAAACTTATAAAAATTGATGAAAATAACGTTGATTTTGCGTGTGCTAACGATGTTGATTTTATTGCATGTCCATTTGTAAGTAATTTGGATGAAATTAAAAAGGTTAAAGATATACTGGAAAAAAATAATAAAAAAGATATTGGATTAATAGTAAAAGTAGACTGTAAAGAAGCTTATGATAACATTGATGAGATTATAAGTTTTGCAGATTCAATTATGATTAATCGTGATGAATTAGGGGTAGAAGTACCATACCAAGACTTACCTAATGTTCAAAAAGAAATCATAAGAAAAGCAAATGACAATACTAAAGAAGTAATACTAACAACTCAAATGTTACACTCTATGATATATAATCCACGACCAACAAGAGCTGAAGTATCTGATGTTGCTAATGCGATTATAGACGGAGTAGATGCAGTGATGTTAATAGAAGAAACTGCGATAGGGAACTATCCAAAAGAAGCTTTAGAAACTATTGATCGCATTATAAAATATGTTGAATCTCAAAATTCACTTACAGAAAATGATGTAAAAAATAGTGATCAAAAAATGAGTATAGCCCACGCTATTTCGATATCTACAAAACATATTATTGATTCTCTAGATGTGAATAATATTGTAACTTATACTAAGTCAGGTTCAACAGCGAAATTCATAGCGAAATATAGACCAAAAGTACCAGTTTTAGCCGTTGTACCAACAAAAGAAAAAGCTAGAAAATTAGCTTTAACTCGTGGAATAACAACATTTATTGAACCTAAAACTTTAATGATGGACGAAATGTTAGAAAATGCTGCTCTTTATTCAAAAGAATCAGGACTAGCTAAAGAAGGAGATTATATTCTAATAACTGCTGGGCAACCAGATTTAGGAAAAGAAAATACTCCACCGACAGACTTCGTAAATGTAAGAAGAGTATAAAAATAAAACCAGTTAGAAATTTCTAACTGGTTAATTTTTTTTATCATTTTTAAGAGCGAAGTAACTAATTATAGTACATATTAACATAAGTATAGTAGTTATATAAAAAGGTGTAATATATTTTTCTAACCTGAATATTTCAGGAAGTTTAGTTAGTACTACAGGTGTTAAAATAACTCCAACATTTCCACCGACTAAAATAACACTTGTAGCAAAGTTTATATATTTATTCTCTAGTCTTTTAGAAATATAAAAGAAATTAAAAGACATAGTACCAACAAAGCTAATACCTATTAAAATAGCTCCTATGGTAAACAATATTGAACTCTGGAAGATTGCAAAAATAAAACTACCACAAGTCATAAATAACAACATAATTGAAAGTGTTAGATTTTTAAATTTCTTAACTAATTCACCAAATAAAAATCCTGAAAATATACCACTAATAGCAAGTATTGTTAGTAAATTTCGTGAAACCTCTGGATGTAGATGATATTTTTCAACAAGTAGAGTTGGAATTTTTATAGTAGCTCCCATATATGAAATACCAACTAAAAGTGTTAGTAGTGTTAAGATGATTGTTTCTTTATGGAATTTGATGCTAATTTGTTTACTTTCATTATTTTTAGGGTTTGGGACAAATACTAAAAATAAAACGAATATTGGCAGTGCTAGGGCATAAACTAGGAAAGTATATTGCACACCATATACAATTAAATACCCTGAAATAAATGTAGTTAGGGCTTTACCAATATTTAAAAATGCAGTACGCATTCCTATCATAGTTCCACGAGTATCTTCATCAAAAAAGTCACTAATCATACTAATTGATAAAGAATTGAATAATCCAATTCCTGCGCCAAGAAGTAATCTACTAATAAAAACAATTTTAAAATTTGTTGTAAAAACTGGTACTAAACCAAAAATGAAAATTATAGCTAGACCAAGTAGTACTGTATTTTTTTTGCCAATTCCTTTAATAATAAAATTACTTAATAGCACAAATACTGTAATCATCATAGCTGGAATAGTTGCTAACGATTCAACAGAAGCTAATCCTATATTAGGATTCTGAGCGTTATATAACCTGTATAAATCAGGAATGACAGGTGAAATCGCAAGATGTGACATAAGTAAAATAGAGATGCTAAGTAAAGAAAATTTCGCTAATGAATTTAATTTCATTGTCTTCTCCTTTGTAAATATTCTCTTAGGTTTACTAAGAGTAAAAATCTCACATTATACAAGTATAAAAAATATTATAAAAAAGTGTCAAGAGATGAGAATTAATATAGTATCAATATTTTTTAAAAGATTATAGAAATAACTAGAGATTAAATATCCTTGCCAATAACAATATAATCAGATAAAATATAGATAATAATAATTTTGAGAGGTTTTGATAAAATGGCAAAAGTAGAAATTAAAAGAATAGTTATGGATATGGTAGACGAGAATTGCTATATTATCTATAAAGATGGACGTGGACTTATTGTTGATCCAGGAGAAGGATTTGAAAGAATACAAAAAGCAGTGGAAGAATTAAATGTAAAGATTGAGGCAATATTATTAACACATGCTCATTTTGATCACATTATGTCTTTAGATGAATGTAGAAAATATTATAATGTACCTGTATATATTTCTGGTCATGAGCGTGATTGGTTAAGTAATCCAGATTTCAACGGAGCAACATCATTTAGATTAAGAAGGGCTCCTATAACAGACCCAGCAGAATTTGAATTTGAAGAAAACAAAAAGTATGAATTAGCAGGTATGGAATTCACTGTATTACCGACACCTGGACACTCACCTGGTGGGGTTTCATTTGATTTTGGTAAATTTATAGTAGTAGGAGATGCCTTATTTAGAAGTGGATTTGGTCGTTATGATTTATATGGATCAGATTTTAAAGCTTTAAAAAATTCATTAGGAAATGTACTTTTCAAATTAGATGGTGCTAAAATAGTTTATCCAGGGCATGGTGATGAGACTACTATAAAACGTGAGCGTGATTTAAATCTTATTGGATATTAATTATAGTAAGGGGGAAGTTTATGAGAAAATATATAGGGAGATTGTATGTTGATTATCTTTTCTTTAATATTTTCGTAATAAGCATGATATGTATCGTGCTTATTTCTGTAATTTTTAAAGTTATAGGTTTTGACAAAGTGTTTGGTGTAGGAATCTATCTTATTATGTGGATACTTTTAGGGTTAGTATTTTCAAATCACTGTGTAGTTGTAATGCTTAGGGACAAGTATGAATACAATACTTTTTTTGAAATTACGGATAAACATTTTAAATTAGCTTCAACCTCAATATATACATTCTATAAGTTGGAGAAAGTTGCACCACTAAGAAATATTTTAGATTATACAATTAAACAAAATATATTGTTCAAGAGATTTAACGTATTTAGGGTCAATATTAACTGTGGTTCGGATAAATTAAGTTTCTATATTTCAGGTAAGGATATTATTCAGTTAGAAAATAACTTGCTAAAAATTTTAGAAAATAACCTTAATTATAGGAGGTATAAAGATGAATAATATAAAAAAAAGTCGAGTACATCCTTTGGTTATTATCGATACTCTAATAAAGGGATTGAAATTAAATGGAATTCTTATATTATTAGCATTAAAAGAGCAAAACTGGAAACTTAACTTACTAATTTTTGCAGGTATTTTATTGCTAATAGTAGTAGGCATATTTGATTATTTCTTAAAGAGTTATGAAGTTCGTGATGGTGCTTTTATTTACACGACAGGAATAATAAATAAAAAAGTAAAGAATATAAATTTGGAGAATATCCAATCGATTGACACTAGTTCAAATATATTGTATCAATCATTTGATTTGCTTTCGGTAGATATAAATCTTGTTGGGGATAATATTAAGATAAAACCTTTAAAAAAGGATGTTGCATTATTCTTAATAGAGATACTAAATAAAATTAGGAAGAGTGAAGAATATACTTTTCTTGAGGAAGAAAAAGTAGAAATAGCTCAAAAAGAAATATTAAAATTATCAGTAAAAGACCTTGCATTTTATGGTTTGTTGAGAGTTAGGTTTTTTGCTGCTTTAGGTTTAATACTTGCATTTAATGACAAGATTCGAGATGTATTTAAGTACATTTTAGGAAATGAAGCTTATTTTGATAAACTACTTCAAGAAAATGCCAAGTCAGTTATTGGTGATATAAAAGTTTTAATTTTAACAATTGGAATTTTTATGTTATTAGTAGTGACAGCTTCAATTATTCATACAATTGTAAAATATTATAACTTTATTCTAACAACAAAAGAAAATAATTTACTGTGTAAATATGGATTATTGAATAAGAAGTCGCTTATTATTGATATTGATAGAATTCAAAGTGTAAAATTAATATATCCTTTACGTTATCGTTTCTTTGGTTTAGCGAAGTTATCTGTTGAAACTTTGACTAATGATGTATCAGACGATTTAAGTGAAAAAAAATCTACGATAGACGTATTGCCTCTTGTAAAAAATGATTTCGCACGAAACTTTGTAAAAAATAATCTGAGTATTGATTTAGAATACTATGCTAATGTAGAAGGTGAGAAAATACAATCAAAGGCAAGAATAGCTATGTACCGTTGGAGTTTGTTTAATTGTAGTTTTTTACCAACAATAGTGCTTGCAATTTTGTATTTTGCGAAGATTGATTTGAAACTTGAGTACATAATATTAGGTTCAGTTGCTTTCTATCTTGTTTTAGTTTCTTATAGTATCTTAGTGAAAAATTATATGTTGAAGTATAATGAACTTTCTTATGATAGATATTACTTTAAGAATACATTTATGAGGCAGTTAACAATAATTACGGAATTAATCAAAGTGAAAAAAGTAGGAACTATAAATAGTAGAACGAACTACTTTATGAACAAAAGAAATCTTGCTCATCTATCTATAAATTCTATCGGAGTAAATTCAGATATTAACTTAAGGTATTATGATAAAAGCTATAAAGAAAAATTAGAAAGAGATTTTATAATTTTGGAGGTAGGTTATGAATAGAATATTTGAAAAAAAATCATGTAATTTACCACCAAGGTCGGTACAATATTTAAGAATACACTACGGGATATATACAATATTTCTTTTACTACCAGTTATTGGTAAATGTGTATTTGATTATTTTACGGATGAAATAAATTATAAGTTTTTAGGCTTAAGTATACTAATAATAGTAGTAATATACTGTATGGTAGCTTCAATTCTTCCTTCACTAGTAATTAAAAATTATTCTTATGAGGTAGATGAAATGGGTGTGTTGAAAGTTGGAGGAATATTATATAAAAGTAAAAAAAAATTGCCATACAATACAATTCAAGATGTTACAATACATATGGGACCTATTTTAAATAAATTTAAATTAGCAAATATCAAAATAACTGGAATATATAGTAGTTTGTCTATTAAGTATTTTTCAATAGAAGAAGCGGAGAAGTTAAAAGAAAAGATTTTATTTGAAAGAAGTAAGTATAATATAGAATACTAATTTTGTACTTTATGATTGACAAATTACTTAAAGTATATTAAAATCTAATATGCTGATAAAAGAAATATAAATACTTATCAAGAGTGAGTGAGGGATAAGGCCCGATGAACTCCGGCAACCTAATCAATTGATTAAGGTGCTTTCCTTAGCAAAGTTTACTTTGAACGATGAGGTATATAAAAAGACCTTGTCCATGGATAAGGTCTTTATTTTATTTTAAATGGAGATATTAAGGATTAAGACGATAGTTTTGTATTGATATCAGACGCTAAAAAATTTAAGGAGAAAACAATGAGCAAAACATATTTATTTACATCAGAGTCGGTAACAGAAGGACATCCAGATAAAATAGCAGACCAAGTTTCAGATGCTATTTTAGACGAGATTCTAAAACAAGATCCATATGGACGTGTAGCCTGCGAAACATGTGTTAACACAGGGCTTGCAGTACTAATCGGAGAGGTATCTACAACAGCAAATGTTGATTTCCAACAAGTAGTTAGAGATACTGTAAATGAAATAGGATATAATGATCCAACAAAAGGTTACTCTGGTGACCATATTTCAGTATTAGTAGGGTTAGATAAACAATCACCTGATATTGCATTAGGTGTAGACAACTCTTTAGAAACTAAACAAGAAAAAGAAGAAAATGAAGTTGGAGCTGGAGACCAAGGTTTAATGTTTGGATTTGCAACTAATGAAACTCCATCATATATGCCTTTACCAATTTACCTAAGTCATAAACTTTCTAAACAATTAGCTGATGTTAGAAAAAATGGTACATTAACATACTTAGGACCAGATGGAAAAGTTCAAGTAACAGTAGAATATGATATCAACCATAAAGTAAAAAGAATTGATACAATAGTTGTTTCAACTCAACATGCTGAAGAAATTTCACAAGAACAAATTCATGCAGATATCAAAAAACATGTAATTGAACCTTGTCTAGATAAAGAATTATTAGATGAAGATACTAAATACTTTATTAATCCAACAGGAAGATTCGTTATCGGTGGGCCAGTAGGAGATGCAGGTCTTACAGGACGTAAAATTATAGTAGATACATATGGAGGATTCTCTCGTCATGGTGGAGGAGCATTCAGTGGGAAAGATGCTACTAAAGTGGATAGATCTGGAGCATATATGGCTAGATATATTGCTAAAAATATTGTAGCTAGTGGAATCTGTGACAAAGTAGAAGTTCAATTAGCTTATGCAATTGGTGTAGCACACCCAGTATCAATTTTTGTTGAAACATTTGGAACTTCAAAAGTAGACGAAGGTGAAATTGTAAAAACTATTAAAGAAGAGTTTAGATTAACACCAAACGGAATTATTGAAACTCTTGACTTAAGAAGACCAATCTACAAAAAAACTGCAGCTTATGGTCACTTTGGTAGAGAAGATGAAGATTTCACTTGGGAAAAAACAGATAAAGTAGAATCATTTAGAAAATTATTAAAATAATAAAAAGCGTTAAAGAAACGAATTAAAAATTTTAATCCGTTTCTTTTTCTTATAATACTCACCTAATCTAGCGTATAGTTTGTTTTTATTGCAAATTATTATAAAATGTTGTTTAATATAAATAAGTACAATCAGTGAAAAAAATATGTATAATTTGTGGAGGGTATTATGAATTTATACGAAAAAATTGGAGAAGAGAATATTGATCTATTGGTTAGTTATATGTATGATGACATAATTCCTAATGACGATAGAATAAACCTATTATTTACTGAGGGATTTGATAAAATAAAAGTAGAACAAAAAAAATTCTTTAGATTATTTTTAGGAGAGCCGGGACATTCAGTTTTTGCAACTCCAGAATTAAGAAAAAAACATCTAAAATTACCAATATCAATTAATGAAGCAAAATATTGGTTTGAAGATTTTGAATTAGCATTATCTAGGTTAGATATAGACCCAGCAATAAAGAGATTTCTAAGCCAAAAAATAAATTCATTAGCGACTCAAATGATAAATACAATATAGAAAAAAGGAATTAAAGTGTAATACTTTAATTCCTTAATTTATTATGCAACTATTTCTTCTTCGTTACCTTTGGTAAAAATCTCTCTTAGGAATTCAGGACTAGCAAGCGAGATGATTTTTATTGTGGATTTAATGTTGTATAAGAATGCTTCATCTTTGTGTATTCTGTTTGCAGAGATTGCACCTTGAATACTAGTAAACAACCATTCACTAATTGGATTACATAGATCTTCAGGTAAATTTCTATCATATAGACCATCAGCAAGTAGTAAACGCCAATTTTCCAGTATATCACTACATTTTTCTGCTATTAATGGAGATAATTCTGATGTCTCCATAGCAAGTAGAGTTAATGAAAAACCACTTCTTTTACACGCTTTTCCTTTTGAAATAAATAAATCAAAGACAGCTAGTAAATATTCCTCTAAAGTCCCTAACTTAGGAGAAATTGATTTAAACTCTTTTTTAACGTTACAATTGATTTTTTCTAGAGCTTCTAGATAAATTTCATCTTTTCCTTTTGGGAAATAGTAATAAACGCTACCTTTAGGGGCTTTAGCTTTTTTAATTATATCCTGAACACTTGTCAGAGAATACCCCTTAGTTCAAACGTTTTGGACAGTTGTTAATATAATGTTTTCTTTAACCTTATTATTAAGTGTCATGTCGCATTCACTCCCTTACATTGAATTCTATATTTATTATACAATATTTATATACAAAAAATCAATATTATATAACAATTTTTTTTATATCCATTATTTTGAAAATATATAATTGATAGCGATGAAAGCGTACTGTTATTCGATTTTTTTAATTTGGAGGTTGAGAAATAATAAATATTTTCAAATGTGTATTATAAGAAAATGGAAAAAACTATTTTGTATAATTTTTGATTATCACTTAAATAAAATAAACACTAAAATAATAAAAAATAATTTGTTTGAAATATATAACCCTATATTTGAATAAATAGTGATTTTATAGTAAAATATAACATGATATTTATTAAGGAGACTGCTATGTTTAAAAAGAAATTATTTCAATTATGTGTTGAATTAACAAATGGAGATTTAAGTTCAAAAACATTAAAAAAATTAACTAAATCAAATTTGAGTAGATTACTTATTCAACCATTTGCAAAAACATATAATATTAATACTGATGAAATTTTAGATGAATTAGATGATTTTAAAAATTTAAATGACTTTTTCATAAGAAAACTGCGTCCAGATGCACGTCCTATAGATCAAAATGAGGACAGTTTTGTAAGCCCGACGGATGGTGTAATTTCAGAAGTAGGTGTTATTAGCGACGACAGAACATTCGTTGTGAAAAATCAAACTTATAATGTTCAGACACTTGTTGGAGATAGTGAGTTAGCTGATAAATATAAAGATGGAACATATATGATTATATATTTGAGCCCTAGAAACTATCACAGAATTCATTTCCCAATGAATTCTCAAATAAGAGATGCTTATAGTTTAGGAAAATACTCTTATCCTGTAAATAAAATGGGGTTAGAGTTAGGAGATAATATATTAAGTTATAACTATAGACAAGTATACAGACTGAATGGGAAAATTAACTATACTCTTATTCCAGTAGGTGCTCAAAATGTGAATTCTATAATTCCTACATATGACGATATTTATGTGAAAAAAGGTGAGGAATTAGGATATTTTGAATTTGGTTCTACAGTAGTCCTATTATTTGAGAAAAATAATATTATTTTAGAGGATAATTTAAAAGATAGAGAAATTAAAATGGGGGAAAAAATAGCTACAATCTTGTAGTTGTTTTGTGATTAAGTATGTTATTAAAAAAATTTTTTTTACCAGATGATTTTATAGAAAAATATGAATTTATCGACGTAGAATACATGAATATGCATAATAAAAAAGTTATTATTTCAGACTTGGATAATACACTAATTTCATGGGATAGTAAGAAAGATACGAAAGAGCTAAACAGATGGCTTAAAAAAATGAGAAGAGCTGGATTTGATATTATAGTTGTATCTAATAATACAGAAGAGCGTGTCCAAGAATTTTGTAGACAATTAAATTTACAATATGTAGCGGGTGCTAAAAAACCATTAACTTTAGGTTTTAAAAAAGCTTTAAGAAAGATGAATAGAAAACCAGAAGAGGCTATAGTGTTAGGAGATCAAGTATTAACAGATGTTTTTGGTGCGAAAAGCTTAGGGGTTATGAGTGTACTAGTAAAACCTATTTCTAAAACTGATGCATTTAAAACACGAGTTAACAGATTCTTTGAGGCACTAATTATTAAAAATTTAACTAGAAGAAAAGCATTTCCTAAGATGAAAAAACTTGGATATAAACTGACTCATAAGAAAGAAAGTAGTGGAGGTTATATTGGATAATAAAATTTATTGTATTGGCTGTGGAGTAGAAATACAAAGTGAAGATCCTAAAAAACAAGGATACCTTCCAAAAAATGTTGTAGAAAAAAGTGAAGATAGTCAGCTAGTTTGTAAAAGATGTTTTAGATTAAAAAATTATAACGAGGTTTCTGATGTAGAACTAGGTGCTGATGATTTTTATCAACTGATTAAAAGTTTATCAAAAAAAGATGCACTAATAGCGAAAGTCGTAGATATTTTTGACTTTTCTGGTAGTTGGATAGAAGATGTAGTCGATATTGTTGGAAATAATAAAGACATTGTTTTAATTGCTAACAAATTAGATTTACTGCCAAAATCTGTAAAACAAAACAAAATTAAACAATGGTTATTTAAAGTTTTAAAAGAAAAAGGTATTAAAGTAAAAGATATACTTTTAGTTAGTGCTATAAAAAATCAAGGTGTTGAAGAGGCGGCAGTCCGCTTAGATCAACTTAGAAATGGGAAAGATGTTTATATTATAGGTGCAACAAATGTTGGAAAATCGACATTTATTAATAAACTAATTGAATTAACATCAGGAGATAAGAATGTTATTACAACTTCACATTTCCCTGGAACGACATTAGGTATGATTGAAATACCTTTAGATCGTGCTACAAGTATATATGATACACCAGGTATAATACTTGACTATGATATTGCTCATTACCTAGATGCAAAAAGCTTAAAACTAGTAATGCCAAAAAAAGAAATTAAAGCACGTGTTTTTCAATTAAATGCTGAACAGAGCTTGTTCTTCGGTGGAATGGCAAGAATGGATTTTGTTAAAGGAGAAAGACAGAGTTTTACACTGTATGCTTCGAATTTAGTAGAAATTCACAGAACAAAATTAAGTAATGCTGATGCATTATTTAAGAAACATTTAGGACAAATGTTAAAACCACCATTTGAAGATAATATCTCTATTTTTGGGAAACAAGTTAGAAAGAGTTTTAAAATTGATAATAGAAAAACGGATATAGTCATTTCAGGTTTAGGATGGATTACTGTAAATAGTGATAGTGGATGTGAAATTGATATTTTAGTGCCTGAAGAAATAGAAGTTTTTGTAAGAGAGTCAATAATTTAATAGTGTAGATAAGAAATCTATAAATATAAGAAATGAGGATATAATGTTAAAAGGAAAACAAAAAAGACAATTAAGATCATTAGCCCATCATTTATCACCAATATTTCAAGTTGGTAAGTCTGGGGTGACTAGTGAGATGATTCAAGGGATAAGAGATGCCTTGGAAAAAAGAGAATTGATAAAAGTTAGTATTTTACAAAACTGTGAAGAGGATAAAGATGTAGTGGCGGAACTTCTATCTGAAAGAACATCTTCAGAGTTAGTCCAAGTAATTGGTCATACAATTGTATTATACAAACAGAGCTCTAAAGAAAAATATAGAAAAATAGAGTTGGTGAAGTAGTATGGCAATAGCTCTTTATGGAGGAAGTTTTGATCCAATACATATTGGGCACCTAATCACTGCCACAAATGCAGTAGAAAATTATAATTTAGATAAAGTAATTTTTATTCCATCTCATATCACTCCATTAAAAGATCGTAACTTAGAAGCAAGCGATGTAGATAGATATGAGATGATTCAACGAAGTATCAAAAATAATTCTAAGTTTATTGTTAGTGATTATGAGATAAACAATGATGGGGTAAGTTATAGTTATAATACTGTTAAATACTTTAAAGATACCTATCAAGATGAAAAAATATATTTTATTATTGGAACAGATAGAGCAAAAGATTTGAAAAAATGGTATAATATAGAGGAGCTTTCAAAACTTGTAACTTTTATATTCGTTGCTCGCGACGGTGAAAAGTTAGAAGATATAGTTGAAAAAGATGATTTTTATAAAGGGATAGATTATGAAATAATGATTTCACCTATAATAGAAATTAGCTCTAGTTTAATCAGAAATAGGATTAAACAAAATAAAAAAATTGATTATATGGTTACAGATAATTGTAAATCATATATTGAGGAGTTGAGTTTATATGGAATTTCAAGAAATTAAAGATAGAGTAAAAGAAATATTACCAGAAAAAAGATATGAACATACATTAAGAGTAGTAGAAGTAGCTAAACATTTAGCAAAAGTTCATGGAGCAAACGAAGAAAAAGCAGCTTTAGCAGCTTTAGTTCACGACGTATGTAAACCTATGGATGAAGAATTAATGAAGAAATATGTTGTTCTTCACAATCTTGATGTAAAATTACTAGATTATCCAGTTGAAGTATTACATGGACCAGTAGGTAGTGCGTATATAGAAGAAAAGTTTGGTATTGCTGATGAAGAAGTGAAATTAGCTGTTGCTAACCACACTTTTGGAAGAAAGCATATGACTCTTTTAGAAAAAATAATCTTTATTGCGGATTATATTGATCCAGCTAGAAAACACCCACATTTAAATGAAGTAACAGAAGTTGCGGAATATGATTTAGATGAAGCGGTAAGATTAGCTGCTAAATATACTTTAGTTTATTTAATTGATAATGATGAAAGAATATACCCATCATTATTAGAGTGCTATAACTATTATAATATTAAAAATTATAGAGTTGGATTCAAAGAAAAAAATAAAGAGAAAATCTTATCAGATGAAAAAACTATAACTATTAGAAATAAGAGTGAAGCACACTTCAAAAAAGGTGATTTACTAGAAGCAACAACTTATGAAGATCCAGATACAGTATTTGCGACATTAGAAGTTGATCTAGTTAAACCTGTAACGCGCGATACTTTAACAGAGCGTTATGCAAAATATTATGGAGTTACTTTAGAACAATTAATAGATAAATTAGCAAAAAGATATCCAGAAGATGATGTTCTTTATGTAGTAATGTTCCATATTATTAAAAAATAAAATAAAGAAAGAGGATGAAAATGGAAGTAGAAAATTTATTAAAAATCGTCGTAGATGCATGTGATGATAAACATGGTTATGATATTGTTGCTTATGACTTAACAAATGCAGGAGTTTTATACGACTACTCAGTAATTTGTCATGCATCAACAAGTAGACAAGTAGAAGCAATTGCTCAAGAAGTAAGAGAGAAAGTTTTAGAAAGTGGAGCTACTATCTATAGTACAGAAGGTTTAAGAGAAGCTAAATGGATTCTTATGGACCTTGGAGATGTTGTTGTAAATATTATGACAAGAGATGATAGAGAGTACTATGGTCTAGATGCACTATTTGAAAAATATCCTTTAAAAGGTGTTTAATATGTACGAAAACTTAAGTATTGTTTATGATAAGTTAATGGATGTTGATTACGATGCTTATAAAAATATTATTAGTCAAGAATTAGGAGATAGAAAAGATCTTCTAGTTCTTGATTTAGGTTGTGGTAGTGGTACAATGTTGCCTACTTTAACAAAATATGGTCAAGTATTCGCGGTTGATAATAGTGAACAAATGCTAGCTTTAGCAAGCAGAAAAGTACCAGAGTGTAATTATTTCGCTATGGATTTATTAGAAATATCTAATTTAAGTTATGAGTTTGATTTTGTTCTTAGTGCCTTTGATGTTTTCAACTATCTTGAAGATTTTGAAGATTTTAATGAAGGATTAAAAGGAGTTTATGACTCATTAAAAGTAGGAGGAAAATTTGTCTTTGACCTCCATACTCCTAAAAGAATTAGAGATATGATTAATAATCAAGTGTTTGGTTATGAAGATGAAGAGATTAGTTATCTATGGTTTACCTATGAGACTGATAGAGAGTTAGAGGTAGAAAGTGAATTATCATTTTTTGTAAAAGAAGATAGCGGATTATATAGAAAATTAGAACAATTCCATAGTCAACGAACATATGAAGTAGATGCTATTTTTAATTCTATAAAAAGTATAGGGTTTAAGATAAATGATTATTTCTGTGATTTTAACAAAAACAATAAAGATTTTGATAGTTCAGATAGAATAATTTTTATTTTGGAGAAATAAATATGATTTTTGATTTGATAAAGGATTATGCGTACAGTGTATGCATATTGGTCCATATAATAATGAACCTGAAACTGTTAAACTTATGCACGTACTTATGAAAAAAGAAGGCTATGAGTTGGATATATCAGATAAGAGATTTCATCATGAAATATATATTTCAGATGTTAGAAAAACTGCACCAGAAAAGTTAAAAACAATAATTAGACATCCAATTAGAAAAAAATAATAAAACAGCTCAATTCAGATTATAATTTGAATTGAGTTTTTTTATGAATTGACATAGATAATTTAACATAGTATGATAGTTACAGATGTAGATAAAAATTAAAATTAAGGAAGATGTTACATGGAGATAAATATTTCAGAAGCAGAATGGGAAGTAATGAGAGTTGTTTGGAGTAATAACCAAGTTACTAGTAAACTAGTTATAGAAATATTAAAAGAAAAAAAATCTTGGTCGGTATCTACAATAAAAACTTTACTTTCTAGATTAGTAGAAAAAGATATGCTACAAACGGAAAAAATAGGAAATAAATTTTTATATAGTGCAAAATGCTTAGAAAATGACTGTTTAGAAGTATTAACAAGAAACTTTATAAGAAAATTCTGCTCTAAAAAAACAAAAAATATAATTAAATATGCAATTGAAGAAAATAATTTAAGTAAAAGTGATATAGATGAAGTAATACAATTATTACAAAAAAAACGTAAATCAGCAAAAGAAGTTACTCCTTGTAATTGTATCAAGGGACAATGTACTTGTGGAAATCATAAAGAATAAGAGGTTAATTATGGATTTAAATGGAAAAAGAATTTTAATAACAGGAGCATCAAGTGGTTTAGGACGTGAACTAGCTTACCAATTTTCTCGAAAGGGAAATGTAGTTCTAATTCTAGTGGCAAGAAGAAAAGAAGCACTTGATAAGGTTGCTAAAAAATGCGAAACCCTTGGAAAAGTTACGACTGAGACTTATTCGGTTGATATGAGCTCGCAAGAAGAAGTAGAAGGATTATTGCAAAATGTTAGTGAAATAGATATTCTTATAAACGCAGCAGGTTACGGACTAATGAAGGATTATTATGAGTTTAGTGATCATGAAGTAGTTAAAATGTTTGATACGAATGTTATAGGAACAATTCAATTAACTAGTGAAATTGCGAAAGAGATGCAAGAAAGAAAAGCAGGTAGTATTGTGACGATAGCCTCTTTAGCAGGAAAGATAGCTACTCCGAAAACATCTGTATATTCTGCGACTAAGTTTGCATTAATTGGGTATTTCAATGCATTAAGATTAGAAATAAAAAAGGATAATGTGCATGTAATGACAGTTAATCCTGGACCGGTAGCTACAAACTTCTTTAATATAGCTGATAAAGATAAAACATATATAAAAGCACTAGGAAATAAATCATTAACACCTAAACTTGTGGCTTCTAAAATTATTAGAGGAATAGAAAGAGAAAAACGAGAAGTGAATTTACCATTCATATATACTTTAGGGGTAAAAATAAGCCAGTTATTCCCTAGACTTAGTGATAGAATATTAATGAATATGTTTAAATAAAAAATTTGAAACTTGCTTTTTATTTTCAAATTTGCTATAATAATTAAATGCTAGGTGGGGAGTTAGCGGTGCCCTGTACTTGCAATCCGCTTTAGCAAGGCCGAATACCGAGATGCGGGTAGAATAGGGAATGTCGAGTCTAACACGTAATGTTGAGACTGAGGCTCCTTACGACGCAGTACTTATGAACCATGTCAGGTCCGGAAGGAAGCAGCATTAAGTAAGTCTTCTGTGGGTGTAAGTTTTAGTCAAGGTTGAGTTGGCGATTAGACTAACGGTTTTTTAATCTATTCAAGTCTCGGTTGCATCTTATTATAAATCGATAACATCTAAAAGTATTAGCTTTTGGATTTTTTTTATGTAGAAGTTAAGTGAAGGAAAAATATATGAAGGAAGAAGTTATGTATCAAGGTAAAAACATAAAAGAACGTGGAAAAATTTTCATTAAATTACTTTTACCAGTATTAATTTATCAGGTAATATCCTATTCATCAGGAATGATAGGAACATTTATGGCTGGGCACTATAGCCCAACAGACCTTGCAGGTGTTAGTATGGGAGTTAATATTTGGAACCCTGTAATGTATACATTGAATGCAATAGTTCTTGCAATAGTTCCAATAGTTTCACATTTAATCGGGAAGAAAAGAGAAGAAGAAATACCAGTAATGGTTAGACAATTTTTATATATAGCAGTACTTATCAGTATTATTCTAGTAATAGCACTTAATACACTAGCTGCTCCTATTGTAGATAGTTTAGGGATGGATGCAAAAATAGCGACAATAACTAAAAATTATTTATATTATGAAAGTTTTGGAGTGTTATCTATATTTTTATATGTAGTATTGCGTTCATTTATGGATAGTTTAGGATTAACGAGATTGTCGATGATTATGATGATAATTTCTGTTCCGGTAAATGTTACTTTAGCATATGGATTAATTTTTGGTAAATTTGGTATGCCTGAATTAGGTGGTGCAGGTAACGCGATAGCTGTGTCATTAACATACACTGTGCTATTTTTTATAGCTCTTTTTTTAACTTTAAAACATCCGAAAATTAATAAATATAAAATATTTAAAAAAGAGGGTATTAGGTTTAAATATTGGGGTGAAATTTTTAAATTAGGTATTCCAATTGCGATAGCTACGGCATTAGAAACAGTAGTATTTTCTACATTGTCACTTATGGTATCCCGTTTTGATACAACGATTATAGCATCGCATCAAGCAGCACTAAACTTTTCAGGCTTCTTGTATAGTTTACCTGTAAGTGTAGCGAATACGGCAACAATTATTGTAGCATATCATGTAGGTGCTAAAAATTATAAACTTGCAAAGAGTTATACGGCTTTGAGTGTGGCTCTTGGAGTTATTTCTTCAGGTGTTGCTGGATTAATAGTACTTCTTTTTGATACTCAAATACCTTACTTATATAGTACTGATAGTGGAGTGATAGATTTAACTGCACACTTATTAATATTTGCGATAGGATTTGCACTGTGTGATTCATTTGCATCTGCCTTAGCAGGAGTACTACGTGGTTATAAAAAAGTAGTTCCTATATGTCTAGCAATGTTTGTCGGATATTATATTGTAGGGATTCCAGTAGCGTATTATCTAGTATTTACTAAAGGTGTAGGTATTGATGGATTATGGATAGGATGGATAATAGGTCTTGCTGTATATGCATTAGGAGTTTTAGGATACTATTTAAATCTTAGTAGAGGTATAAGTAAAAAACTTAATACAGCTAAGTAAATAAAAGATTTTGTAATAATATTATTATTGCAAAATCTTTTTTATTATATTCCTTGACTATATTTTTTAAAAACTATATAATATGATTATCGAAACTAGATTGTAAGGAGAAGAGAATTTGAAAAAAGTTTATCCGAAATGGTCTGAGTTACCTACTATTGATTTATATCTAGACCAAGTATTACTATATGTAAATCAGTTAGATAGTTCATCAATCGTTGATGATGATAAAGGCTTAACAGCTGCGATGATAAATAATTATGTGAAAAATGGTCATCTAGATAAACCAATAAAGAAAAAATATAGTCGTAGACAATTAGCAAGATTAATAGTTATTACATGCTTGAAAAATGTATTTGCTATTCAAGAAATTAGTAAAACTATAAGTAGTTTAACAAAAGATGGCGATTCTGAAGCCATGTATGATAACTTTGTTATGTGTATGAATGAAGAGAAAAGAGAAGGTTTACCAGAAGTAATAGTTTCAGCTTGTGATACTGTTAGATTATATAAAAAAACTCATGATTTAGTAGAAAAATTAAAATAAGATAATACCTGGAGGTAAATTATGTCGTGGAAGATAGTTGTAGACACTGCCTGTGATTTTAGAGAAATACCAAATAAAGCAGAAAATGTTGTCTATGAAAGAGTACCATTTACGCTTCAAATAGAAGATAAAATATATATTGATACATTGGATATGGATATAGATGAAATGATGAAAGCAATGTATGCTAGTTCGGAACCAGCTAAATCTGCTTGTCCTAGTCCAGATGCATTTTTATCAGCATATAGAGGAGCAGAAAATATAATAGTTTTAACTTTAACTGGAGGATTGTCAGGTAGTTACACTAGTGCTATCGTTGCCCAAAAAATGTTAAAAGAAGAAGATGAAAATGTCAACATTCATGTAATTAACACTCTTTCAGCGGGAGGACAAAATGATTTATTCCTTCTCAAGATAAATGAATTAATAAAAGAAGGATTATCATTTGATCAAGTAGTAGCAAGAATGAATGAATACCAAAAAAATACGAAGCTTATTTTTGCATTAGAAAAAGTAGATAATTTAGTGAAAAATGGTCGTTTATCTAAACTTGCTGCAGCTGTTGTAGGATTATTAAATATGCGTATGGTAGGAGAAGCTAGTAAAGAAGGAACATTGCATCTATTACATAAAGTTCGTGGGGAGAAGAAAGCTGTTGCTGCTGTTGTCGATGAGATGATTAAAGCAGGGTACAAGGGAGGAAGAGCAGTTATCACGCACAGAAATAATGAGAATATTTGCAAAAAAATAGAAGAGAAATTAGCTGAGAAATTTTCTAATATAGAGTTTATCTCAGTACCAACTTCTGGAATCTGTAGTTTTTACGGAGAAGAAGGCGGAATGCTTTTAGGATATGAAATATAATAAAAAAGATGTGATTTAATTATTAAATCACATCTTTTTAAATAAACTTACTTTTTACTAACCTTTTTAGTACTTTTTTTATTTTTACGAAGTTGTCTTACTAGAAAACCAATACCTTGCCCACACAAACTAAAGAAAATATATAATAAACCATAAATTAGAATATCAAAATTTAATATAATTAGACAAGATAATAGATAAAAGGCTCCTACGAGAATAGAAAACAAGTAGCTAAAATCCTCTTTATTATATGCATATAGAAAAGATATAATGAAATTGACAATTGGATATAAGAAAAGAAGTAACCATATTATCATTCCTGATCTATTTGATATAAAATAAGAACACAGAGGAAGTATTATAAATAAAAAGAAAGAAAAAATTAAATAGGGTACTTTTTCTAAAAACTTCTTCATTGTCTGCCTCCTAATATAGTGTTATTCTATCATATATCTTTTTAAAAAACAAATTGTGTGCCGCTTTAAAATAGGTTTCTAGATTTCTAAAAATAGGTAAAGGATATCTTGAAAAATAGTGAAGTTATATGAGCTAGTTAATTGACTAAAATAAACTTGTAGTATAAAGTGTTATTATTAAAAAATGGAGGTATGACTATGTCATTTGAAGATAAAATTAATCAAGCTAAAGATTCAATAAAAGAAGGTTTAGAAAAAATTACTGGAGATGAGAATATCGAATTAGAAAATGTAGTATCAAAAGTAAAAGAAGTAGCTGAAGATTCAAAAGGTAATGTTGAAGGTGCTATTGATACCGTAAAAAACTTATTTAAAAAAGATTAATTTTTAAAATTATAAAAAAGCTCTATATTTTTTGTGGTTGTTAAATAACTATAAAGATTATAGAGCTTTTTATTGTTGAATGTATAAGAAATAAATAGTTATATATGATAAGTGAAATCAATTAACGTTGAAAGTTTTAGAAAAAAAATTTAAGTTTATTATTAAATTTAATATATTCTATAAATTAGATGTATTTTTTATTATTTGAATATACAAATATATATTTATTTTATAAAGGTTTATTAATTAGCAAGAAGAAGCTATAAGTAAATTAAAAAATAATAATATTTAATTGAAATTATTTCTATAACTATTTTAGAAAATTTCAAGGATTATAAGATAATATAAGGATATAGAATATTATTACATCAATATTGCGAGCGTTTTCGTTGATTAATACCGTTTATTCATATATAGTAATAATTAGATAGATATTTGTATGATATTTAAAAATTGGGACAAATAAAGTAAATATCTAAATAATTATAGGGGGGTGTTATTATGACATTAGAAGGTGGAGTTAGTGTACCGGCAGAAGAAAAGAAAAATATTTCTAAGGCTCTAGAAGAAGTTGAAGATAAAAAAACAAATGAAGAGATCGATAAAATCGCCGATGAGACTAAGGAAGTATTAAAAGAGATTGGTGAAAATAAAGAAAATAATTTATTACAATAACCAAGAATAATTTAATTAAATTAGGAGGTAAAATTATGTCATTAGAAGAAAAATTAGAACAAGTAAAAGGTTCAGTTAAAGAAGGTCTTGGAAAATTAACTGGAGATGAAAAAACTGAAAAAGAAGGAACTGCAGAAAAAGTAATAGCAAAAGTTAAAGAAGTAGCAAAAGATGCAAAAGATGTTGTAGAAGGTGCAATTGATGGTGTGAAGAATGCTGTGAAGAAAGATGATGAAAATACAGACCAAGTTGATGATAAAGTAGATCAAGTTAAAGGATCTATAAAAGAAGGCGTAGGAAAATTAACTGGAGATGAAAAAACTGAAAAAGAAGGAACTGCAGAAAAAGTAA
>ERZ772962.209-NODE-209-length-32220-cov-10.625867_pt1 | contig 32220 bp, 31 predicted proteins | sample MGYA00580676_ERZ772962 | MGnify/ENA primary metagenome ERZ772962 (study PRJEB29015, sample SAMEA2738049) | human oral metagenome | biome: human oral; feature: human-associated habitat; material: saliva | place: China | collected 2230 ...
TATTTAACGTAGCATAACTTCCTTCTTATTTTTCTTCATCAACCGAATTTGACAAAGAACCATTTATTTCTAAAATAAACGTCAGATTCTTATATTTATAATTCTATTTAACTAATTTTACAAAGTATTTCAATGTTTTAATCAACTGTGCTGTATACGACATTTCATTATCATACCATGACACAACTTTCACCATTTGTTTTTCACCTTTTCCTATAACTTTAGTTTGAGTGGCATCAAACAATGAACCAAAACTCATTCCAATAATATCAGATGATACTATCGGATCTTCTGTATATCCATATGAATCATTTGCCGCTTTTTTCATCACAGCATTGATTTCTTCTACTGTTGTAGTTTTTTCAATATTTACATATAACTCTGTAAGTGAACCTGTAGGAACTGGAACCCTTTGTGCAGCTCCATCTAATTTTCCGTTTAATTCTGGTATAACAAGTCCAATAGCTTTAGCTGCTCCTGTTGTATTTGGAACAATATTTTCTGCCGCTGCTCTTCCTCGTCTAAAATCACCTTTTTTATGAGAACCATCTAATGTATGTTGGTCTGCTGTATAACCATGAATTGTAGTCATAAGCCCTTGTGTTATTCCAAAATTATCATGAAGAACTTTAGCCATAGGTGCCAAGCAGTTTGTTGTACAAGATGCCCCAGAAATAACAGTCTCCTCTCCTGTTAATATCTCGTGATTTACATTATAAACTATTGTTTTTACATCTGTTCCACCTGGTGCAGATAACAACACTTTTTTCGCCCCAGCTCTTATATGAGCTTCAGCTTTTTCTTTGCTGTTAAATCTACCACTACATTCTAATACAATGTCAACACCTAATTCTTTCCATGGTAATTTTTCTGGTTCTGGTTCCCCAAATACCTTTATTTCTTTACCATTAACGATAAACGCTCCTTCTCCTTCTTCTACTGTTCCAGGAAAAGGTCCTTGCGTAGTATCATATTTTAACAGATATACTATTTGATCAATAGGTCGCATTCTTGATCTATTAACAGCAACAACCTCAATATCATCTACATGCTGAGCTTGAATTTGTCTTAAGACCAATCTCCCAATACGTCCAAAACCATTAATAGCAACTTTTATTGTCATGTGTTTTTCCCCCTGATAATTATTTTACTTCTACAAGACAACATATAAAATTATCCCAAAATAAAATTTATGACAAATATAACTTTTTAATTTTAATTTTATATTTAATTTTAATAATCTACAAGTAGCCTTGTAGTAAGCGTTTTAAACACCTACTTTGAGTATATCACAATTATGTAAAACTAACAATTTTTTATTTAAGTTCCTAAAAAATAGATAAAAATAAAATTTTATTTATTTCATTTTATTTTTTGATTTATGTTAATATAACAAATATTTAACTTTATCTTATTATTACGTCTACTCAAATGTTTTACTATATTACACGCTAAAAAATTTAAAAATAATGTTTATATTTTCTTATAAGTTTTTTAACTTTGAAATAGTGAATTAACGATGTATAATTATTATCAGTAATTATTTTGTAAACAATACTGTTACACTTAAAGGAGTCAACATGAAAAAAACTAATTTAAAATATGTCCTTATCCCTGCATTTGCAGCGACTGCATTTTTACCTATTTTAGATAATTCTAATTCTGCAAAAGCAAATGAAGAAATTGCAGCTGAACCAACTTCTCAAAATGCAAATACCACAAAAATAGATAACCCTTCTTCGATTAATAATAAAGAGGTACCTAGCAAATTACCATTATCTTTAGTTGAATATAAGCAAAAAAGTGCTTTAGAATTAGCAAAACTTATCCGTGAGAAAAAAGTGACCAGCACAGAATTAGTTGATTTAGCTTATAAAGTTATAGAAGAGGAAAATAAAAAATTAAATGCTGTTTTAACTACAGAAAATGGAAAAATTCCACAGGCTATAGTTGATGAAGCCTATAAAGAAGCTAAAGAAATTGATAACAGAATTAGCGCTGGTAAAGCTGCTGCTAATCCAATTAATTGGGAAGAACAACCTTTTTTAGGAGTACCCACTTTAATTAAAGGATTAGATCAAATAAAAAATGGTGATGCTTCTAATGGAGTTTATTTTAATAAAAATAAAGTTTCTAAAAGTGATTTAATTGTCGCAAAAGAATTTAAAAAACTAGGATTTGTTATTCTTGGGCAAACAAACTACCCTGAACTTGGTACTAGAAATATTACCGACTCAAAACTATTTGGTCCTGCTGGAAATCCTTGGGATTCTACTCGTAACGCAGGTGGTTCGTCAGGAGGATCTGCTAGTGCTGTTTCTAGTGGTATGGTCGCTATTGCTAGCGGGAGTGATGCTGGTGGTTCTATCCGTATCCCAGCTTCTTGGACAGGTTTAATAGGCTTAAAACCTACAGGCCATGTTGTAAAATTTCCATTGGTAAAAGATATTAATGACGCAAAAGTTTATTTTGATAAAACAAAAATCAATAAACCAAAAACACTTATTGATGTTCCTAAAAATCTAAAAACTCTAAAAATTGCATACTCGTTGAAAACTCCGCTTAAAGATGTGGAATTGAGTGAAGATGGAAAAAAAGCTGTTTTAAAAGCAGTTGTTTTTCTAAGAGAACAAGGCTTTACTGTTGAAGAAGTTAATGAATTTCCTATAGATGGCTATGAAGGAATTCGTACTTACACAGTTGGTGCTATAGGCGGCGCTTATGCTCAAGCTGCTAAATTAGCAGATGAAAAAACTAAATATAATCTTGATTCAGCTACCTATGCATTAGGAACTTCTGTTACTAAAGGGCCAAATGCTAATACCGATATCTCGGACGTAAAACCTGCATCTGTCTATAAAAAACAAATGGATGAATTTTATAAAAAATATGATTTATTCTTAATGTCGACTAATGCCGTTACCGCTCCTTCAAATGATAAGAAAGTCGACCCTTATGTTGATCCAGAAATAGAGAAGAAACTTTATAATATTAACGACATTAAAGATCCTAAAGAAAGATTTAATCTTCTTGTTAAACAATGGGAGCCTATGATGAAGAGAACTCCATATACATGGCTATTTAACTTAACTGGAAATCCAGCAATCACTCTTCCTGTTTATAAAAGTGCAAATAATTTACCTTTAGGAGTAATGTTTGCTGCTCAAGATAACTCTGAAAAAATTCTTTTGGAGATGGGGAAACTTTTTCAAGACAATAACCAATTCGTAATGCATGAAAATATAAAAAATTCTGCATCAACTATTAATGGAAATAAAATTGCAGAAAATACCTATGGTACTAAGTTTGAATACAATGTACCTAGCGAAGCACCTAGTGTACCAACCCTACCTGAATTAGAACTAAATGATTCTAGGAATACTGTTACTATTAAATTAGCTAATGGCACAAGTATCAAAGTTGATAATAAACTAGCAAACAGCTTGAATTTTGAATCACAAGATATTACTAACAATCTTAATTTAGACGAGATAATAAATAAAATTTTAGAGGATAAAAACGGCCGTATTAAAAATAAAGGTCAAATTTCTACTATTCGTGTATTAGATTTGAACTTAACTAAACATAATAAAGAATTTATTTCAGATACTCAGCGTATCGTCCATATAAAACTTCTTGAAAATGAAAAGAATAAAGATATTTTAGTCTATCACATAAAAGATGATAATTCTCTAGAGTTAATCAAATCAACTGTTTCAAATGGTATATTAACATATACTATTAATCATTTTAGTAAGTTCGTCATCATTGGCAAAACAAAAATATCTCATCAAATAGATTCAACTAGCACTGATAATGATAAAAAATTCTCACTATTAGATAATAAAGGTGCTAAAAGTAATTCAAAAAATAATATTTTACCTAAAACTGGTATAACATCTAGTAGCAATGTTTCATTAGGTCTAATTCTTATGTTAATAATTTCTGCTCTTTTAAGATTTAAAAAAGCATTAAAATAATATGAAAAAGTAAAAGCCATGTAGGATTGAAGTAAATCTTCAACTCTACATGGCTTTTTATTTTTATTTCTCTGCAACTTTCAAGCGAGCCAGCGCTCTTGCTAAAGCTAGTTGAGCACGACGAACATCAAGAGAATCTTCTTTTTTCTGAAGACGTTCTTCTGCACGCTGTTTTGCTCTTTTAGCACGCTCTACATCTATATCTTTATCTAGCTCAGCAGTTTGAACTATTACAGTGATTTTATCTTTATGCGTTTCTACGAAACCTTTACTTATAGCTAGACTTTCCTCTCGACCATCTGGAAAAACTACCTTCAATGGACCTATTTTCAATGATGCAACCATAGGTACGTGATTTGCCATTATCCCTAGTTGACCACCTGTAGTATCCAGAACTACCATAGAAGCATTTTCAGCGCTATAAGCTTCTCCATTAGGAGTAACAATACTTACATCTAAAGTATTCATCTATTTACCTCCTATTGTATTATACTTCTACTCCCAGTTTACGAGCTTTTTCTAATACATCTTCAATTCCACCTACAAGACGGAAGCAATCTTCTGGAATATGGTCATATTTACCATCTAAAATTCCTTTAAATGCCTCTACTGATTCTGATACTGGAACGTAAGAACCAGGTTGTCCTGTAAATTGCTCTGCAACGTGGAAGTTTTGTGATAAGAAGAATTGAACACGACGTGCTCTATCAACTGTTTTCTTATCTTCATCACTAAGCTCATCCATACCTAGGATAGCAATGATATCTTGTAACTCACGATATTTTTGAAGAGTTCTTTGAATTGTTGTCGCAACTTTGTAGTGCTCTTCTCCTACGATTTCAGGAGCTAATGCTCTTGAAGTAGAAGCTAATGGGTCAACAGCTGGATAGATACCCATCTCTGTTAACGCACGTTCAAGGTTTGTTGTTGCGTCTAAGTGAGCGAACGTCGTAGCTGGCGCCGGGTCAGTATAGTCATCGGCTGGTACGTAAATCGCTTGGATAGATGTAACAGAACCTTTTTTAGTTGATGTAATACGTTCTTGAAGACGTCCCATTTCTGTTGCAAGAGTTGGTTGATATCCAACGGCTGAAGGCATACGCCCTAATAATGCAGATACCTCAGATCCTGCTTGTGTGAAACGGAAGATATTATCGATAAATAATAGTACGTCTTGTCCTTCTTCATCACGGAAGTACTCTGCCATTGTTAATCCTGTTAAGGCAACACGCATACGTGCACCTGGTGGCTCATTCATTTGACCAAATACCATGGCAGTTTTATTAATAACTCCAGAGTCTTTCATTTCATAGTACAAGTCGTTACCCTCACGAGTACGCTCACCTACTCCAGTAAATACTGAAAGTCCTCCGTGTTGTTGTGCTACGTTGTTAATAAGTTCTTGGATAAGAACTGTTTTTCCAACTCCAGCACCACCGAATAGTCCAATCTTACCACCTTTAATATATGGTGCAAGAAGGTCGATAACTTTAATACCTGTCTCTAATACTTCAACATGCGTTGATAATTCTTCGAAGGTTGGAGCTTCTTTATGAATAGATTCTTTTTGAACTTCTGCTCCAGCTTCTTCTCCGTGGTCAACTGCTTCACCTAATACGTTGAACACACGTCCTAATGTATAGTTACCTACTGGCACTGTAATTGGCGCTCCAGTATCAACTACTTCTGCCCCCCTGTTTAATCCATCAGTAGATGACATCGCAATAGTTCTTACGACATTATCCCCGATTTCAAGAGAAACTTCAAGAACTAATTTTTCTTTTTTTCCATCGCCTTTTTCTATATAAACTTCTAAAGCGTTTAGTAGATTAGGCATATGCCCTGATTCGAATTTAACGTCTACTACAGGTCCCATAACTTGGAGAATATAACCTTTATTCATATGTTGTTTGCTAACTTAATAGCTTCTCCTTTCTTATTTACTATTTTGCAGCTGCTGCTCCACTTACAATTTCTGTAATTTCTTGAGTAATAGCAGCTTGTCTTGCACGATTATACTTAATCGTAAGTGTATCAATAATATTACCTGCATTATCAGTCGAATTTTTCATCGCTGTTTTTCTTGCAGAATGTTCACTAGCTTTACTATCCAATATACTTCCATAAATCATACTTTCTGCATATTGTGGTAGCAAGACATCTAATACCGCTGTTTCACCAGGTTCAAATTCGTAAGCACCTGTTACTTTATTGTTAGAATCCTTAAATTGATTAGTGTCTTCTATAGGAAGAACTTGGCTTTCTGTAACAACTTGTTGAATCATACTAACAAAGTGATTGTAGTGTAAATAAATTTTATCGTATTCTTTATCAATAAAGTAACCTACTACCTTATTAGTAATCTCTTTAACCTGTGTGAAACTTGGCTCATCTGGTATATCTCTAAAACTATCAATTACATTATAGCCATTTTTTCTAAAGAATTCTGCCCCATAGTTACCTATTGCTACAATACCGTAATCACCTTCAGCGTGTCTTTCATTTACTGTGTTGACAAAATTTCTAATAATATTAGAATTGAATCCACCACATAAGCCACTATCACTAGTGATTACTACATAAAGAGTTTTCTTAGCTTCTCTTTTTTCTAACATTGGGTGTTTTATATTAGCATTACCACCAAAAATTGTCCCCATGACTTCTTGCATTTTATTCATATATGGATAAAATTTCTGAGTGTTAGTTTGTGCTTTTAACAATTTTGATGTTGATACCATCTCCATCGCTTTAGTTATATGACTAGTTTTCTTTGTAGAATTGATTTTGTTTTTAATATCTCTAAGTGACGCCAATTAGTTCACCACCTTTTCTCTACTTTTGGATTCTAAGAAAAAGTTTTTTTGAAAGCTTCAATTGCTTCATTCATTACTTTTTCATCTGGTAAGTCTTTAGTTTCTACTATATGTTTAACTGCTTCTGTTTCATGAGCATCTAAATAAGCATATAGTTCTTGTTCAAATCTGTGAATATCTTTAACTTCAACATCATCTAAATACCCATGAGTTAAAGCATAAAGAATCATAACTTGTTTTTCTACAGGTAGTGGTTTATGTAAGTCTTGTTTTAATACTTCAACTGTACGTTTACCACGTTCAAGTTTTTCACGAGTTGCAGGGTCTAAGTCAGACCCAAACTGAGCAAAACTTTCTAATTCACGATATGATGCTAAGTCAAGACGTAATGTACCTGAAACTTTTTTCATCGCTTTAATTTGTGCTGATCCACCAACCCTAGATACTGAAAGTCCAGCGTTAATAGCTGGTCTAATACCAGAGAAGAATAAATCAGATTGTAAGAAGATTTGGCCATCTGTAATTGAAATTACGTTTGTAGGAATATATGCAGAAATATCTCCCGCTTGAGTTTCTACGAATGGAAGAGCAGTAATACTTCCTCCACCAAAATCTTCATTTACACGAGCAGCACGTTCTAGAAGACGACTATGTAGATAGAATACATCCCCTGGATATGCTTCACGACCTGGTGGTCGTTTTAATAATAATGATAATTCACGATATGCAGCTGCTTGTTTTGATAAATCATCATAAACAATAACTACATCTTTACCATTAAACATAAACTCTTCTGCCATCGCTACCCCTGCATAAGGTGCAATATAAAGAAGTGGTGCTGGTTGAGATGCCGCAGCTGTAACTACGATTGTATAATCTAATGCACCATGTTCTTTAAGAGTTTCTACAACACTACGTACAGTAGATTCTTTTTGACCTATTGCAACATAGATACAGATAACATCTTGTCCTTTTTGTGCTAATATTGAGTCAATAGCAACAGCAGTTTTCCCTGTTTGTCTATCTCCAATGATAAGCTCACGTTGTCCACGTCCGATTGGTACTAATGCATCAATCGCTTTAATACCTGTTTGGAAAGGAACAGATACCGATTTACGTCCCATAACACCAACTGCTGGTGATTCAATAGGACGACGTTTTGTAATATTAATTGGTCCACGTCCATCAACTGGTTGACCTAATGGGTCAACTACACGTCCAATTAGATCTTCACCAACAGGAACGTCCATAACACGTCCAGTACGACGAACTTCATCTCCTTCTTTAATATCAGTAGTTGGCCCTAAAATTACAATACCAACATTTGTATCTTCAAGGTTTTGAGCAAGTCCCATAACTCCAGTCTTAGTGAACTCTACTAGTTCACCACTCATTATTTCATTTAGACCGTATACACGTGCTATACCGTCCCCTACTTCTATAACTGATCCGACATCTGTTGACTTAACTTCAAACTGATAATTTTCTATTTGTGATTTTAGTAATGCACTAATTTCTTCAGCTTTAATAGCCATTTATGTCCCTCCTTGTTTCAACTTCTTTTAGATAGCAGAAATTTTTGATTTCAAAGCATTTAATCTAGCCTTAATACTAGCATCAACAACTTTATTATTATAAGTTATTTTTAAACCACCTATAAGACTTTCATCAACTAAATTATTAATTTCTACTTTATCTAATTCTAACTCATTCTTAAGTTTCTCTTTTAGATTTTCTAACTGAATTTCAGTTAATGGCGAAGCTGATTCAACTTTAACAACAACGCTATTTGAATATCTACTATACAATTCATCAAATTGTTCTAAGACAAAATTTATTAATGAGATTTGCAGATTATCTGCTAAAATTTTTACTACATTTATTATGTGTTTATTCACACCAACAAATGAAGCATCTATCAAATTGATTTTTTTTATTCTTTCTATATTAGGGTTGTTCATCAATGTAACAAAATCCAAATTTTCATTTATTACTTTTGCAACTTCATTTAATTCATATGAAACTTCTTTCAAAGAATTATTTTCTTTTGCAACTTCAAATAATGAATATCCAATTTTATTAGCTAATACTGATTTACTCATTATTTCACCCCTACCTCTTTAATGACTTTATCAACATATTCACTTTGTGTTGAGCCATCTAATTCTTTTTCTAAAATTTTCGAAGCTACAAGCACAGATAAATCAGCAATTTGTTTATTGATTTCTTCAAGTGCTCTTTTCTTCTCATCCTCAATATCTCTTTGAGCATTTACTTTTAATTGTTCTGCTTGTTTACGCGCTTCTTCAAGAATAGCTTGTTTTTCAACCTTAGATTGTTCACGAGCATCTTCCATCATAACTTTGATTTCTTGTTGCGCATTTCTTAATTTTTCCTGATTTTCTTCAAGTAAATTCAACGCTTCTTTTTGATTTTTAGCAGCATCATCTAGTTGACCTTCAACTAATTTTTGACGCTCATCTAACATATCAATAAGTTTGTCCCAAGCAAATTTTTTCAGTAATACTAATAAGATTAATACAGCTACAATGTTAATAGCCATATTTCCTAGATTAAAACCTTGATGAGAAGAGTGTTCAGTAGCTAAAAATACTAAATTTTCCATTTACTAAATGCTCCTATTCTTCATAGTTCTTTTGTTTACAGTATTATACTAAATTATTTAGCTAAGATAACGAATGAAATAACGATAGCTAAGATAGGTACTGCTTCTACAAGTGCGAATAATACGAAAGCATTTGATTTTAATCTTGACTCTAATTCTGGTTGGCGAGATACACCTTCTATAAATTTACCGAATAAAAATCCGTTACCGATACCAGCACCAACTGCTGCTAATCCTGCTGCTAAACCTGCTCCAATTAATTCTACCATAATTATATTTTCCTCCTTGGATAATAAATGAATTTTATTAATTATTAGATTTTTGCACTTTTAGTGCGTTTTTTAAATTAATGTTCATCACTAATTTTATGTGATAAATAAATGAATGTTAATACAGTAAAGATGTATGCTTGGATGAAACCAATAAATAGCGAGAATCCTTTCCATACTACTAAACCTGCCATACCAGCTATTGCACCAAAGAACCCTGCTGTTGTAAGTGTAGCTAATAGTGCTAATAATATTTCACCTGCATAGATATTACCGAATAAACGCATTGAAAAAGTCATTAAGTTTGTAAACTCTTCAATAATTTTAAATGGTGTAATACCTATACCTGATGATGTATAAGTTCCTACATAATGCTTTGGCCCTTTATACTTAAGTCCAGCATAATGAGTAAACACAATAACTAAAACAGCCATTGTAAACGTAAATGTTGGATCTGCAGTAATAGAGTTAACATATATAACTCCATCATAGCTCACCTCAATTAGCACCCCTATGGTATTTGCAACAGCTATAAATGTAATTAATGTTAAAGCAGTTGCCCATAAACCTTTACCATATTTTTTCCAGTCCACATTACCTTTAATAACATTATCACTAACAAAAACAGCTAGTAGCTCTGCAGCATTTTGACGCTTGCTATCTGGTCTTAACTTTACTCTGCTAGTTAAAAACATTACAAATATAAAGGTTAAAATAACTGTTAATAAGGTTGTTATTACACTAGGAATATTGACTGTAATATCATAACCAAATAATTTGGTAATAAGGTAAGTATGCTCTTCCATATATTCCCCTCACCTCTTTTCGCTTGGAAATTATTATTACTATATTTCAAAAATGTTTATTTTCATAAATTATAAGAAATATATAATAATTATATTACTTTTTTTCTCAATTTACTAGTTATTTCTTAAATTTTATAAAACTTTTTGAAAATATTTTTATTTTTTACTTAGTTCCAAATATTCTATCGCCGGCATCTCCTAATCCAGGTACGATGTAACCGTGGTCATTAAGTTTTTCATCTAAACCTGCAATAAATATTTCAACATCTGGGTGGGCAGTGTGTAATGCTTCAACCCCTTCTGGAGCTGCTATTAAACACATAAATTTAATATCACTAACACCTCTTTGTTTTAATGAATCTATAGCGGCAATCGCTGATCCACCAGTTGCTAACATCGGATCTACTACAATGAATAAACGTTCTTCTGGATTACTTGGTATTTTTACAAAGTACTCATGTGGTTGAAGTGTTTCTGGATCACGATATAATCCAACGTGTCCAACTCTTGCTGAAGGTATTAAATCCATTAATCCATCTACCATTCCTAGTCCAGCACGTAAAATTGGAACAAACACAACTTTCTTCCCTGCTAATCTCTTACAAGTTGTTTTTTGAATCGGTGTTTCAACTACTACATCTTCTAAAGGTAAATCTCTAGTAATTTCGTAAGCCATAAGTGAACCTACTTCATTAGTTAACTGTCTAAAATCTTTAGATCCAGTCTTTTTATCCCTTATAAATGATAGTTTATGTTGAATCAACGGATGATCAAATACATGAACTTTTGCCATTATTTTATTTTCTCCTTTTATTGTATTATTATAATTATTTTACTCTAATTATCAGATTTTCACAAGTGTAAATTAAAACGCTATTATACTTTCAAAAAAATATTATTATATTATCCTATACAAAATACTAGACTTGAAATAAATAAAATATTACAATTATATGTAAAATAACATTTTGGAGTTAATTTATGGACAAAAGAACTTTATTTTACAATTTTGCATTATCTATTGGACTATACTATGTTATACCATTATTATTTATAAAATATTATAATGGTGCTAGTGATAAGGCGGGATTTACTTTAATATTAATGTACACTTTTTCTTCTTTTGCTATTACCTTATTAATATCATATTTTTGCGAAAGAAAAATCTATACACCTATATTAAGTATCATAATTTCATTACCACTATTGTTAATATTTAATACAAGCGCTATAGTTGTCATAATAATAATTGTTGTATTTTCATTTATCTCATATTTAATATCTGGTCTATTTACATAGAAGTTCGGAGGCTTTATATGACAATACTAAAAAGGAATAACTTTGTAGCAACACTTATTTATGTTCTATTTTACTTTTCACCAATACTAGCTAATCCATTTGCCTATTTAAATATAATGGAAGCTGCAGTATTGGCACTATTAATTTATGGGTGTGCCTACTTACATTATATTTACTTTTATACTGCAAAAAGTAAATTATCTATTCAAACGAAAAATACAATTATTACTATTATAGTTTTGCTTATTGCGGCAATGATCTATTTTGATTTTATCAAGTTTCCTGTAATTTTCAATATAATAATCAATAGATATCTTGCGATTATTTTACTAGGATTATTACTAGGATTATTAATATTTTTTGCTAGAAAAATTAAAAACTCATTTGTATTTCTTCTATTATTTACCCCGCAGATTATACAGGGAATATTAATGAGAACTTCATATAGTGCTACTATATTTTATGTTAATAATCCTAATTTAAATATGTATATTATATTAGCAATCCTATTTGGATACTATGTATATAATGGTAAAAAAAATAAATAATTAGAAAAGATTTAGTAATTATTGAAAACTCTTACTAAATCTTTTTTATTTTGTTTATTTTTTGATATAATTATAAGTACAAATTATAGTACGGGAGAATAAAATCATGATAGATAAAGATAATATTTGGGCTCTTTGGGCAATAATTATATTCATAGCTACACTTAGTATTTATTTAGAAGGAAAATATAAATGGGCAGCTAAAGTTAGCGGGGCTATAATTGGACTTGTGATAGCTGCAACACTTAGCAACCTTAAAATTATCCCTCTCGAATCACCGGTTTACGATAGTATTTGGGGGTATGTTGTTCCCATAGCTGTTGCCATGCTTCTTTTCCAATGTGACCTTAGAAAAATTTGGCAAGATAGTGGAAGAATGACTATTATTTTCCTTATAAGTTCAGTTGGAACAATTATAGGTGCTGCTGTTGGTTACTTAGTATTACACAATTTTATACCAGTTTTAAACAAAATTGCTGGAATGATGACAGGATCATATATAGGCGGTGGTGTGAATTTTGTTGCGGTTTCTTCAGCTTTTGAAATACCTGCAGATTTAATTTCTGCTGCTACAGTTAGTGATAATTTACTTATGGTATTATATTTCTTTGTATTAATATTAATCCCTAATGTAACCTTCTTTAAAAAGTATTTTAAGACTTCATATTCTAATGATGTAGAAATCAAAGAACAAAGTAATTCTTCAAAAGTCACAGTAGGCGTTACTGATATTGCTTTTACATTTGCTACAGCTGTAGTTATTGTAGCAATTAGTTTTACTCTTTCTAAATATTTAAGTAATTTAGGAGACTCATCTTTAATTACATTTATTTCAAATAAATACTTACTAGTAACTACATTAACTGTTGGATTTGCATCAATATTTCCAAAATATTTTAATTCATTTAACGGAGCAAACGAAATAGGTACATTCTTAATATACATTTTCTTTGTTGTTATAGGAATCCCAGCTTCTATCGAAGCAATTATTGAGAAGTCACCCCTTTTACTTCTATTTTGTGGAATTATGGTATTAATTAATATGCTCGTAACTTTTATTGCGGCAAAAATATTTGGTTTCACCTTAGAAGAAGCTATTCTTGCATCAAATGCAAATATTGGTGGTCCAACCACAGCAGCTGCAATGGCCATTTCTAAAGGATGGCAAAAACTAGTAGCACCTAGTATGTTAGTTGGTACTCTAGGATATATTATAGGTACTTATATAGGTATACTTATAGGACAATACCTTGGATAAAAAGAAATAGACCTAAAACATTAAGTTTTAGGTCTATTATTCTAATTATCTATTTCTACCTTTAATACTTTTCCTGTTCGAGCATCTACATGCACTTCATACTCAAGACCGTTTGCCCTAGCCTCTACATCATAAATATATAATGGCTCCCCATTGTTTTGGTATACATAATCACTTTCATATTCAGGACTTACTTTAGAAAACTATATATTTGACTCCGGTGTTGAGACTACCTCTGCAACAATTCTTCGTGCTTCTTGTGCTGAAATTGTATTATTTGCAAACTCCTGCTGATTTGACTTTCCAGATTGGTTTTCTTGATTAGTTTTTGAAGAATCATTATTTGCAATGTTTTGTTTAGTATTTTCTGCATTCCCTACATTATTTTCTTTTGATGATTTTACATTCATTTTAACATTAGAATATGCATCCTGTATTTTTTCTCTGGTTTTCTTCATATTTATCATATGCATAAGCTCCTACTCCACCAGTTATCACAACAGCTATCGCACCAATAATCAAAGGTTTCAGAAAATTTCTTTTACGTTTTTCTTCTACAACAACTTCAACCTCATATTTTATATCCTCTACATTACCATCAATAGTTTCTATTTTTTTTTCGTAATTATTGTTCTCCACCTAAAACACCTCTTTAATTATAATTTATTTATGAAGCTAAAATGAAAAAACTGATTTCACATAATATGAAATCAGTTTTTAATTACTATTCATTTTCTTCTAAGTTGTATAATAATTCATATAGTACTTTTGCATCTAATTTTTCTTTCTCTTCTTTACCTATATCGCGAACTAACTCTCCTCTATGAAGTACAATTATTCTATTCCCATATTTCACAGCATCTTGAATATTATGGGTAATCATAAGAGCAGTTAAGTTTTTTTCTTCAATCTTTTCTCTAGTTAACTCCATTATTTTCTTTTGAGTTTTTGGATCTAGTGCAGCCGTATGTTCATCAAGAAGTAATAGTTTTGGTGTTGTCATAGTAGCCATTAGTAACGCTATAGCTTGACGCTGTCCTCCAGATAATAGTCCCATTTCACTATCTAGTCTATCTTCTAGGCCTAAGTCTAATGTTGATAATAATTCTTTAAATAACTTTCTATCTTCTTTAGTAGTTCCTATTTTAAAACCTCTAGTTTTACCACGTCTAAGAGCTAACGACATGTTTTGAGCCACAGTCATACGAGGTGCTGTTCCATCTAGTGGATTCTGGAATACTCTACTAATAAATGCAGCCCTTTTATGTTCTACTATATTGCTAACATCCTTATCCTCTATTAAAATCTCACCAGAATCAACAGAAAGTGAACCTGCTATAGCATTTAAAAATGTTGATTTCCCCGCTCCATTTCCTCCTAAAATAGTAATAAAGTCTCCATCTTTTATTTCCAAACTTATACTTTTTAGAGCATGTTGCTCTCTTATTGTACCAGGAAAGAACGTTTTATCTATATTATTAATTTTTATAAATGACATCTCTATACATCCTTTCTCTTAGCTTTTAATTTTAATTGTGGTAATGTAAGGAATAATGCAATAACTAAAGCGGAAACTAATTTAAAATCATTAGCCCCTATTATATTTAATTTTAATACCCCTACAAGTAATAATCTATATATAATTGCACCAAATATTACACATGCTAATCTCGTTGTAAAGCTTACATCCTTAAATACAACTTCACCTATTATTATCGCTGCAAGAGCAACTACGATAACTCCAATACCACTATTTACATCAGAATATCCATTGTTCTGTGCAAGAATTGCTCCAGCTAGAGAAATAATTCCATTCGCAAGCATAAGCCCTAAAATAGTCATAGTTTTTGTAGATATTCCTAATGCTGTTGCCATTTTTTCATTATCACCTGTAGCTATTAAACTTTGTCCCAATTCTGTTGCAAAAAATAATGACATTGCTCCTATTATTAGACATGATAGTATAAATCCTACAAGAACAGTATCATAATGAGTTGGTAGGTGTAAATTCTGTAATTTACTAAAAATCGTCTCTTTATTTATTAAACTTAAATTTGGTCTACCCATTATTCTTAGATTCACAGAAAGTAATGCAGTCATCGTTAAAATTCCTGCTAATAAACTTGGTATTTTACACACTGTAATTAAAAAACCTGTTACTAATCCTGCAATCATACCTGCTAATATTGAAATCAACGTAGCTATTATTGGATTAATACCATTATGAATACAAATAACACAAACTGCTGCTCCTAAAGGATATGCTCCTTCAGTTGTCATATCAGCTATATTTAAAACTCTAAAACTTATAAATAATCCAAGCGACAATATTCCCCAAAGCATACCTTGAGAAATCGCTGAAATAATTAAATCCATCCTCTACCTCTTTAATACTTATTTAAAAAATTTTATGATATTATCTTTTAATATCAAATTATTTTGGAGAGAAATTTTTTTGAAAAAAATTTTCTCTCCAAATATCATAACAAATTAACTATTTTTTATCTACAACTTTTGCTTTTTCTTTAACTTCATTTGGAATTTCTATTCCTAATTGTTTTGCTTTAGCTTCGTTTAAGTAGATAACACCTTCATTAGCAAGTACTATTGGCATATTTTTAGTATCTTCACCTTTTAATACTTTTGCTACTACTTTTGCTGTTTCAACACCTATTTGATATTGGTCAACACCAATCCCTAATACTCCACCATCTGCTACCATTGTATCTGCTGAAGGGAACACTGGAATTTTTTTAGCATCAGTAACTTTTACAACTGTTGACATTGCACTTGCTATTGTATTATCTATTGGGACGAAAATCGCATCTGTTTCTGAAGCAAGACTTTCTGTTACTTGTTGAATGTCATTTGTATTTGCAATACTAGACACTTTAACTTCTAATCCTAATTCTTTAGCTAGTTTCTCAGCTTCTTGTGCTTGTTTTACTGAATTATCTTCACTTGCTGTATATAAGATACCAACTTTTTTCATTTTAGGTAATACTTTTTTCATAATTTCTAATTGTTGTTTTATTGGAGTTCTATCACTTACACCAGTAATATTATTTCCTGGTTTATCTTCTGATTTTATAAGTCCTGCTTCAACTGGATAAGTAATACCCGCCATAATAATAGGTTTATCTTTTGTTGCATTTGATAATGATAAAGTAGCTGGTGTTGTTATACCTACTAATATATCATTGTTATCGGTAACTAACTTTTGTCCCATACTTGCTAGGTTACTTTGGTCACCTTGAGCATTTTGAAGATCTATTTTTAAGTTTTCTCCCACTTTATAACCTTCTTTAGCTAATCCATCCTCTAACCCTTTATAAATCTGATCTAATGCAGGGTGGCTTAGTAATTGAAGAACCCCGACTTTAACTTCTTTATTTTGTGTTTTATTAGTGTCTTCTCCTTTTTTGCTTGAATATACTCCATAACCTAAAACACAAACTAATAATAATGCAAATGCTATAAAAATTTTATTTAATTTCATTTTCCTATCTCCTTTTTTGTTAATAATAAAATTTTATATTTTTAAGAAGCGTATCCATATAAAAAGACCACTAGTTACTATCTAGTGGTCTTTACATCCTATAAAATATAAAACAAAAAACCACCTAGATAACTCTATGTGGTCTTAATTATATCATCACAAATAATCCACATAGATACTAACTTCTCGCTGAGAGCCGTATCTATGCTTTATAATAAAGAAACAAGATCGACTCTGTATCTAGTGGCTTTGCCAACGAATATTTAGTTGTAATATGTCAACACGATACAGTTTCATAAATCTTTTTTCTCCTTACTTTTAATTCTTGACTACATTATAACAACTGTTTTTTTTATTGTCAATATATTTATTGAATTTAATTAAAAAAATTCTGAAAATTCTAAATCACTTTATTTAAATATCTTGTTTTTATCTATTTATGCAATTTATATTATTTTTTTTATAAATTTTTTTTAAAAATATATTAATTAGATTTTATATGAATTTTTTGAACAATATACTTTCTTAAATATGCTCTTACTACTATATTAATACTATTGAAAATAATTCGTTTTCATTTACATAACTTGGCATATAAGGCATATTTCTCATCTAAAACTAGAATAAAATCGTTGATTTATCAAGTTTTATATTTAGCGTCATTTTTTAATCTAAATAATGTGAATAAAATTTAATATCTATCATTTTTGAAAAAATTTCCCTATTGCAAAACTATTTTCATAGGAGTATTATAGATATTATGTGATTTTAAACTATATTTTAATTAGGAGAACTTTAATGGATAGTCAGATAAATATTCAAAAAGAAAAATTATTCAACACAGGATTTATAACAATAACAACAATTAACTTTATTGTATTTTTAATATATTACTGTTTCGTAGTAATTACCGCTAAATTCGCAACATCTGAACTTGGAGCTAATCCAGCTCAAGCCGGATTTGCAGCAGGTATTTATATTATTGGTACACTAATTGCCCGTCTTTATATCGGTAAAAAATTGGAACTAATCGGACGTAAACAAATGTTACGATTTGGTGCTATTATTTATTTAATAACTACAATAGCTTACCTTATTTCAACTAATATTATTATTTTAGATACTGTTAGATTCCTTAATGGATTTGCATACGGTACTATTTCTACAGCAGCTAACGCTATTGTAACGGCATATATTCCAAAATCACGAAACGGTGAAGGAATTAACTACTATGGTCTAAGCACAAGTTTAGCAGCTGCAATAGGTCCATTTATTGGGATATTATTATTACCAATTGTTGGTTTTAAATCAGTAATCATTCTTGCAATTGTTTTATCTGTATTGGTAACTGTAGCTTGTTATTTATTCCCTGTTCAAAATATTGAACTAACTGATGATCACAAAAAATTACTTAATAGCTGGTCACTAAATACTTTTATAGAATATAAAGTATTATTTATTTCTATTGTAGCATTTCTTATTGGTCTATCTTACTCAAGTGTACTTGGGTTCTTATCAATATATGCTGACAACCTAGGTCTTTCTACTGCAGGAGCATTCTTCTTTGTAGTATATGCCTTAATCATAACTTTAACAAGACCATTTGCTGGACAAATCTTTGATGCCAAAGGGGAAAATGCCGTTATGTATCCAAGTTTTATTTTCCTTGCAATTGGATTATTAACACTAAGTTATACTACTACTAGCTTTATGCTATTATTATCTGGTGCATTAATTGGCCTTGGTTACGGAACATTTATGTCAAATGGACAAGCTGTATGCTTAAAACTTGTTGAATCTTCTAAAGTAAGTATTGCACTTTCTACTTACTTTATTGGATTAGACTTAGGTCTTGGTTTTGGGCCTTATGCATTAGGTACTGTTCATTCATTCTTATCATACAGTGGTATTTATGTACTTTGTGCAGTACTAACTGTAGCAGTAGCCATTCTATACGCTATTTTCTACAAAGGAAAAGATGCTAAAGTCATAAATTAATTAAAAACAAAAAGTACAAAGGAAATTTCCTTTGTACTTTTATTTTACTTCTGGATAACGTTTTGCTACATCTTTTAATTTTTCTTTTATTAATTCTTTTGGATCAATATCCATATGATAACACATAGCTAATGAATATATAAGTATATCTGCTATTTCATAACTTACTTCTTTTCTATTATAATCATCTTCATTCCATTGAAAATGTTCTAGTAGTTCAGCTGCTTCAATAATTATACTTTTTGCTAAATTACTTTCGCTATCATATTTACTCCAATCTCTCTTTTTTCTAAAACTAGTAATAATTTCTTTAACTTCTTCCATAAAAAATTCCTTTAAATCAAATCATTATTTTTCAAATTATTATATAAATTATAAAATTCTCTTAAAGATAGAGTTTCACTTCTTCTTGTCGAATCTATTTCACTATCTAAACAAGAGTTCTGAAGATCTTGTTTTTTATCCTTACCGTAACTTGAAATTAAATTATTCAACAATGTTTTTCTACGTTGAACAAAACAAGAACGAACAAATTTAAAGAATTTACTATCAGCTTCAAACTCTTTTTTATCTTTTGTCATAATTTTAACTACAGCACTTTCTACATTAGGTGCTGGCACAAATACTTTTTTAGGTACTGTAAATAAATATTCTACATTTGTATAATAGTTTAAAAGTATTGTCAATGAGTTATAATCTTTTGTTCCTACTTTCGCATTTAATCTATTAGCTACCTCACGTTGCATCATTACCACATATCCATCTATTCTTTTAGTATTTTCAATTAAATGAGTCAAAATTGGTGTAGTAATATAGTATGGTAAATTGGCAACTACCATAATTTTCTCACAGTCAGACATATTCTCTTCAATTATTTTGTCAACATCTACTTTTAAAATATCGTTATTTATTATTTCTACATTTGAATAATCAGCTAGTGTCTCAGACAAAATCGGTAATAATCTTCCATCTATTTCAAATGAAATTACTCTTTTTGCTTTCTTGGCTACAGCTTCTGTTAACGAACCTATACCTGGACCAATTTCAATTACTCCAACCTTGTCATTAATTCCTGCACCATCTACTATTCTATTTAATATATTTGCATCTATTAAGAAGTTTTGTCCTAAACTCTTTTTAAATGTAAAACCATGTTTCTTTAGAATCTCAAAAGTTTTCTTTGGTGTTCCTATCATTATTTTTGTCCTTTACTTATTTTTTTCATTTCATTTATTAATCTATCTTTAGATATATTATACATATTCAACTTATTTAAGAGTTGCTTAGCATTGGTATAGCCTATATTAATTCTTTCACACAACTGCTCTCTTAATATTTTTGATGTAGAACCACCTACTAAACCTAACTCTATTAATAATTCATTTGTAATATCATTTTTGACTTCATCCATAGGTGTATAATGGTTTTTTATTGCAGCAATTATATCCTCTTTGCTTGCTGCTTCAATTCCTATTTTTCCTTTGCTATCCACTGCTTTTTTATTAGAAATATAAGCATGTTTTGCTGTTGGTATATTTTTTTCTATAATATTTCTAATTCTTTTCCCTGCATAATCAGGATCTGTCAACACTATTAATCCACGTGTTTTCTCCAAGAAAATTAATCTTTCTATTTTCTTCTTAGTTAGAGCAGAGCCATTAGTTTCAAAAGTATCGCAATCAATAGCTTCCTTCACTCTATTTGTATCGTCTCTTCCCTCTACTACAATAATCTCTTTTATCTTCATCTTTTTATCCTTTAAAATTTCCATCAGTATATTATACCATATTTAATCTATTTTTGCTTATTTTTTAAATATCACTAAGAGCAAACCAAACTTTTTTAAACAGTCTCAACTAAAAATAAAAAATCTCGTAGAATACATATAGTCTACGAGATTTTTTATTAGTGAATATCTTTTTTCTTAAAATTACCACCACTTACTTCACTAACTGTACCGATAGATAAGAATGCACCTCTATCGTTTTTAAAGACAATTTTCTTAAGCTTAGACTCCTCTATACGAGTAATTACACAAAATATAATTTTTGTTTCATGCCCTGTGTAACCACCTTCTCCATGAAGAAGTGTAACTCCACGTCCTAGTCTATCTTGAATTTCTTGACTTATAACTTGGTAATTACTACTTATAATCATTACCGATTTAGAATCATTAAGCCCTTCAATTACAATATCCATTACTTTAGATGCTATGAAATAACTGATCATTGAATAAAGTGCTGCTTCCCATGAAAAAACAAAACCAGAAGCAATAAATATTATTACATTTATTCCTAATACCATCTCACCTACTGATATAGGTAATTTTTTGGTAGCATATATAGAGAACATCTCACTACCATCTAAAGTACCACCATTTCTAATAACAAGTCCTACTCCAATTCCAAGTATTATTCCCCCAAAGACACATGCTAAAAATGGGTCTGTTATTAACGGAGGAAACTTTTGTAAATATGATGTAGCTACCGATAGTACGATAATTCCAAATACTGAAGCTACTGAAAATCCTCTCCCTATCTGTTTATAACCTAAAAATAAAAATGGAATATTAAATAGAAATATAAACACCCCTAATGGCAATCCAATATAATGACGAGCAATAATTGATACACCTATTACTCCTCCATCCAATATATTATTTGGAATTAGGAAGAATTCTAATCCTGCCGCAAAAATAAGCGATCCTATTATAATACTTATGTACTTTTTCGAAAATTCTATTGTATTCTCCATACAATCTCCCCTTTCGTTTATTAATTTCTTTTTTGACAAACTGGACAATAATGACTTGATCTGCCTTTGATATTAATATTTTCAACATCATGTCCAAGCGGACATTTCTTCTTACCATATATTTGATGGAAATTCTGCATATTACCTTCACCTCCATCAGCATGTACATAATCAGATATAGTAGAGCCTCCCTCCTTTATAGCCCATTCTAATATAAAAACTAGTTCATCAAATAAATCTTCTTTTTCCTTTAGTGTCAATTCACAAGGTTTAGTTAATGGATGAATTCTTTTTCTATATAAAACTTCACAATCATATATATTTCCACATCCACAAAATACATTTCCATCTAATAAAAGTGCCTTAATAGATTGGTCTTTATATTTTTTCTCTAATAATTTATCTAAAAAATACTGTTTTGCTTTTTTCTCAAATGGTTCTGGCGCTAAATTCACAAATGGTTTGAATTCATCAATTTTTTCAACATACCTTAATTCACCAAAACGTCTAATATCGCTGAAAACTAACTTCTCATTTGTATCTAATTCAAATATTACATGCCTGTGTTTATAATAATTTTTATTTGTGATTTCAGCTATATCGTTTACCAGGAAAAATGCTCCTGTCATACCAAAATGTGTAATAATATATCCTTTATTCAAGGCCAAGTATAAATATTTACCTCGTCTAGACAATTCTTTAATTTTTTTACCTACTACATTATTTGAAAACTCAATAAGACTTTGTTTAACTATCGGCATTTTATTTAATTCATGTCCTTTTTTCACTGTATTCGAAAAAGAAACGCTTAAAATTTTTTTATTTTTCAAACTATCTTCTAAACCTAGTTTTATATTTTCAACCTCAGGTAATTCTGGCATAATAAGCTCCTATATATCAATATTACTACTTTTATTGTAATATATAGACTAAATTTTATCAAAGATTTTCCCTTAAAATTAAATTTTTTATGGTAATACAGAATAAATTGTAGTATAATAAGAAAATCAAATGTAAAATATTAAAGAGGTTATTTCAAAAATGGATGAAAGAATATCACGTAGAGATAGAAAGAGACAAGAACAAGAACAACACAGAAAGAAAAAAAGAAAATTAAAACCTATAATTATTTCTATAATTACTGTAATTTTATTAGCAACAGGAGCATTTGCTTTATATACAATATATAATTTCAACAGCTCTACTAATAAAGGTTATAAAAAAGTAGATTATCTTGCAGAAGTTGATCCAAACTTCAATAAGTTTTCTATTCTTATGCTAGGTATCGATGAAAATGATTCACGCGCAGCTGAAGGACAGACAAGAGAAAATAGTAGAACCGATTCAATGATTCTTGCTACAGTTAACAAACAAAAAAATCGTATGGATATGGTTAGTATACCTCGTGACTCTCTAACTTTAATGCGTAAGAAAGAAGACGAAGGTGATAATAGTGCATATTTCTTTGACAAAATTACTCACGCTCACTCTTATAACGATGTAAAAGGTACTGTTAATGCAGTAGAAAACTTACTTGATACACCTATAAACTTCTATGTATTAATTAATTTCAAAGCCTTTGAACAAGCTGTCGATTCTTTTGGTGGAATTGATCTTTATGTTCCATTTGATATGGATGAACAAAATGCTAACGGAGAAATGAATACTATTAAATTAACTAAAGGTTGGCATACATTAAATGGTGAACAGGCGCTTGCTTTCGTTCGTAGTAGATATTATGATAGTGATATTGAACGTGGTCAACGACAACTACAAGCAATTCATGCATTAATAGATAAAGCAAAAAGTTTAAATGCATTAACTAAAATTAATGAAGTTATAAATATAGCTGGAGATAATACAGAACACAACCTTACTTCAACACAAATTGCTTCTGCAATTAAAATGTTTATCAACAACGATATGAAGATTGTTTCACACAGAATAGATGGTTATAATGTAATGCATAACGGGGTATACTATTATTATCCAAAACCAAGTTCGCTTCTTTATACATCATCTGCCTTACGAAATAACTTAGATTTAGAATTACCTAAAGCTACTGACCTACTGAATATTTACTATCAAAATCATATTCAAATCTTAGAAAAAGAATATAAGATTAAAAATCTACTTCCTAGACGTCAGTATGGCTTATCTTCATTAGTTCACTTTGATTCAGATGATCAACTAACTAACTTACCTGAAAGACTTTCTGAATCTGATTTAAATAATGATCCAACAGTAAGTAATGAAAATAAACCTGATGGTAATAATAATAACAATAATAATAATTAAAAAACGGGAACTTAGAGATAAAATTTCTCTAAGTTCTTTTTCTTTTTCTCCTAATTAAGTTTGCTTACTTATTGACTTTTTCCATAACCTATATAATAATTATTAATACATGTTAAAATTTCAAATTTTTAAGGAGAGTATATGGCAAAGAATTTTATTACAATTAAAGAAGATTCTTATGATGAATTTGTAGAAAAAAAATCTACTTTTATTACTCATCTTATTAGAATTAATAGCGAAGAAGAAGCTCGAGACTTTATACAAAAAATGAAGAAGAAACACTACGATGCGACTCATGTTTGTTCTTGTTATGTTGTAGGAGACAATAATGAAATTACAAGAGCAAATGATGATGGTGAACCTAGTGGTACAGCAGGAGCACCTATGCTTGATATTCTTGTTAAAAATAATATAAAAAATGTCTGTGCTACTGTTATACGATATTATGGCGGTACAAAATTAGGAACAGGTGGGCTAGTACGTGCTTATGGCGGTGGAGTTATTAATGCATTAAAGAATGCTACATTAGTTGAAAGAAAAGATGCTTTTGAAATAAAGTTAGAAATAGATTATAGTTTAAACGGAAAAATAGAATATGAAATAGATAAAACTAATTTTATTGTTAATAATATTGATTATACCGATAAACTTCTATATACAATATATGTAATGCAAGAAGATTATAGTAATTTTGAAACGTGGATTGCCAACCTGACTAATGGCCAATTTAAGATTATTTCTTCTCGTGAAAAACAACTTGAGTTTGATATTCAATAAAACAGTGAACAAGTTACGTACTTGCTCACTGTTTTTATTTTTTATAATGAGTTAATATGCTTTATTAGTTCTTCTTTTGTATTTTCTACTATTGCTTGTTTATCATTATGAACTAGGTCTAATCCTTGAGAGCGAATAATTTTAACTTTATTTATTCCTATTACACTAAAAACTCCTCTAACATACTGAACAGCAAAATCTAAATTTACATATTGAATATGACTATCAAATTCTCCACCACTAGTAATAACAAAAGTAACTTGCTTATTAGTATTATCCAAACCTACCATTGTCTCTATTTCACACTTAAATGTTTCATTAACAATAACAATATTATCTATGAAATCTTTAAACTTTGAAACAACATTAAAATTATGTAACGGCATATAAATAAATACACAATCAGAGTTTTTCCAAATATTAAGTAGTTCTTCTTGTCTTATCTTATCAGCTTCTTCCTGCTTAGTTAATTCTTTATCATCATAATTAAACATATGTTTATCCATTACAGGAATATAACATTTAGGATCATATAGATTTAATGTTGTAATATTATTATATTTTTTCCTTAACTCTTCTTCTCCTAATTCTGCTAGTAGATTTGAAATTCTATTTTTATTATCATAATCTGGATGGGCTAAAATCTGTAATATCTTCATTATCTTCTCCTTATTTTCAGTAAAATAAAGTTTCTTAAAAAACTTCCTAACACATTACTAATGTTAGAAAGTTTTTTATTAACTATTTAAATTCATCATATAGTGTATTTATAGTTTTTTCATAATCTCTATTGTGCACACCAACAATGATATTTATTTCATCATTTGTTTGTGAAATTAACGCTATATTAACACCTACTTTTCCTAGGGCACCAAATAATCTTGCAGAAACACCTAAAGTATTCTTCATAGCTTCACCTACTGTAGCAATAAGAGCTATTTCATTCGTAACATTTATTTCATCAGCACCAATTTCTTCTTTAATTTTGGCAACAAGCTCATGGATAAACGGTCTTACATTATTAGTTTCCACAACAACAGAGAACGAATCAATGCCACTAGGGATATGTTCAATACTCACATTAAATTTTGCAAAGATTCTTAGCGCTTTAGCTATTAATCCAACTTCGTTTGCCATATGACGTTTTTTTATTGTAATAATAGAAAAATCTTTCTTACCTGCTATTCCAGTTACAATCTGATCTGAACTAGCACATTTTTTATCACTAATTATAGTTCCTTCAGCAGTTGGATTATTAGTATTACGTATTTGAATTGGGATATCTTTATCACGAACTGGGAAAATAGCCTCTTCGTGTAATACACTAGCTCCCATATATGATAATTCTCGTAATTCCGTATAGCTAATTACTTTTATCTCACGAGGATTATCAATAATACGAGGATCAGCCATTAATATTCCTGAAACATCTGTCCAGTTTTCATAAACACTTGCATCAGCTATATTCGCTACAATTGCTCCACTAACATCTCCCCCACCACGTGTCATAATTTTAACTTCACCTGTTGGACGACTTCCATAGAAACCTGGAATTATTAATCTATCATGTTCTTTTATAATATTATCAAATGCATTTTGTGTTTTTAAATAATCTATTTCTCCATTATAATTATAGAAAATTAAATCTTTTGCATCTACAAAATGATATCCTAAGTATTCTGCCATTAATAAACCAGTTAGATACTCCCCACGACTTACTAAGTATTCTTCATCTATACCTTTTTTTATCTCACTTTTTAATTTAGCAAGCTCACCTTCTATATCATAATTTAATCCCAATTCATTTTTTATATTAATGAATTTGTCTTCAATCATCTTAAAGATATTATCAAAATTAATATTATACTTAATGTGTGCATGACAAAGATATAATAAATCCGTAACTTTATTATCATCTTTATCTGCTTTACCTACAGCACTAACTACAACAAAACGTCTTGAATCATCAAGCTCAACTATATTTTTAACTTTTCTAAATTGTTCAGCGCTCGCTACTGAACTACCACCAAACTTAGCTACTCTAACCATTATTTGTCCTCTTCCATAATTATTTTTACTTAGTTATATATTACATCTAACATGAAAATATTTCAATGTATTTCCAAAATTATTATCAATATTAATGGAATTTAGCCACTAAATACTTATCATCTTTTCCTTCTAATTCTTTAGTTAGCTCACTTAATTGACTTAATGAGATTTCTTTAGTTATACTGTAAAACTCATTTTCATATTTTTCAATAGACTCAATTAATTCTCCTCCTAATTCAAAAGATGAGCGCAGTAAATATTTCTTACTAGTTAATTCATTTGATTGAACTAATTCATTTTTTATTACTACATCTTTTCTTGGAATATTTGAGTATATATCTACTATGTCTTGAACTATCGCATTACCAGTTGGTAATTTCCCTGCACCCTGTCCATAAAACTTAAGTTCTCCAATAAATGAACCATCTAAAGTAATTATATTATTATTTAATTCAACAGCTGCTTCCTGTGAACCTTTATCAAAAATAGATAACATTACTGAAGTTTCATACTTACCATCCGCAACATTAGTTTCACCAATATACTTCACAGCATAATCATATTTTTTCAAGTAATCAATATCATTTTTTGTTATATTTCTCATAGAGTATGTTGGGAAGTTTGGCTCAATATGAATATCAAATGCTAAAGCATTACTTAATATTATTTTATTAATAACATCCCCACCATCAATATCAGCACTTGGATCCGCTTCTGCATATCCTAAGTCTTGAGCTGTTTTTAAAGTAGAATCAAATTCTTGTTCATTCCTATACATATTGTCTAAGATATAATTACTAGTTCCATTAAATATTCCATATACTCTGTTAATCTCATCAACACGTCTAGTTCTTTCTAAATTAACTAACCATGGAATACCACCACCAACACTAGCTTCAAAAATAAACTTAACATTGTTTTCTTTAGCTAAAGAAACGAATTCATCTAAATATTTTGCAGCTACAGCCTTATTGGCAGTAACAACATGTTTCCCACTCTCTAGACTTCTTTTAATAAATTCATACGCAGGATTTAATCCTCCTAAACACTCAACTACTACTGATATTTCATTATCATTAATAATTTCATTTATATCATCAGTAGCAAGGTGCATTTTATCACGACTTCTAGCAAAAACACTTTTTACTTCTATATTCTTTAATTCTTCACTCTTACCGTTTGTAATAATTTCATAAACTCCACTTCCAACAGTTCCGTATCCCAAAATTGCTACTTTCATACACTTTTCTCCTATCATTTTTTATTTTTAAGTATGTTTAATAATTTATAAATATCTTCTTTTCAACTATATTTATCATAAATTTTTGAAAAAAGTAGATTTTTTTTAATTTACACTGTTTTTACAGCAAATTTTGTTGTAAAATTATAGTTGTATAATTTTTTATGTTCTTTTTGTAAAAAACACTTGTATTTTTATAGAGAACATTGTATCATATATACAACGATAAAGCAAGGAGATTTTACATGATTTACGAAAGTACACGTGATATAAATAGAAAAATAAATCCGAGTGAAGCTATTCTTCAAGGTTTAAGTGAAGAAGGTGGTCTTTTCGTCTTAAGAGATTTAGGAAAAAATAAATTAGATTTAAAAAATTTAGTTAAAAAAAACTATTATGAAGTTGCAGAAGAAGTATTAAAACTATTCGTTGATTTTAGTGAACAAGAAATTAAAGCATGCGTTGAAAATGCATATAAAGGAAAATTCTCTAATGAGAAAATCACTCCCCTTGTTGAACTTAACGATAGCTATGTTCTAGAATTATTTAATGGGCCTACTAGTGCTTTTAAAGATGTGGGACTTTCACTATTACCACAGCTTACAAAAACAGCACTTACTAAAGTTAATGACAAAAATGATATATTAATTTTAACAGCTACCAGTGGTGATACTGGAAAAGCTGCGTTAGAAGGATTTAAAGATGTAGAAAGAACTAAGATAATGGTATTTTATCCAAATGACGGGGTAAGTACAGTTCAAAAAACTCAAATGCAAACTCAAGAAGGAAAAAATACAAAAGTTTGTGCTATACATGGTAACTTTGATGACGCACAGAGTGGTATTAAAGAGCTATTTGTAGATGAAGAATTCAAAAAAGAATTACTTACTAAAAACATTAAATTATCAAGTGCTAATTCTATAAATATTGGACGATTAATTCCTCAAGTAGTTTATTACGTAGTTTCATATTTAGAATTAGTAACTACTGATAAAATTAAATTAGGAGACAAAGTAAACTTTGTTGTACCTACTGGTAACTTTGGAAATATTCTAGCAGGCTACTACGCTGAACAAATTGGTTTACCAGTTAATAAGCTTATCTGTGCTAGTAACAATAACAATGTTTTATATGATTTCTTAAAAACGGGTGTTTATGATAAAAATAGAGATTTCTTAAAAACTGTATCTCCTAGTATGGATATCCTTATTTCTAGTAATTTAGAAAGATTACTATACTATGTAAGTGGTTGTGATAATGCTTATGTAGCTAGTCTAATGAAAGACTTAAAAGAAACTGGACGTTTTGAAGTGACAAAAGAAATACTTAATAGAATTCAAGAAAAATTCCAAACTGGTTTTGCTGATGATCTTGATACTAAACAAACTATTAAGAAAATCTACGAAAAAGATTCTTACTTATTAGATACACATACTGCAGTAGCCTATAAGGTGTTATTAGATAACTTAGATAAAGAACATGTTAATGTTGTTTTATCTACTGCATCTCCATATAAATTTACTGAAAGTGTCTACACTTCATTAAATGAAGCTACAAATGAAGATGAGTTTACTCTTATGAATAAACTTTATGAACAAACTAAAGTAGCTATCCCAGAAAACTTAAAAGACTTAGATAAAAAAGAAATTAAACATAAAGATGTCATTAATAAAAACGAAATGAAAAAATATATTTTAGAGAAATTAGGTGATTTATAATGGTTAATGTTCGCGTACCTGCAACTTCTGCTAATGTTGGTTGTGGTTTTGATAGTTTAGGTATCGCACTTACACTCTACACTACTTTTGGATTTGAAAAGTTAGATAAAGGTGTGGAATTTGTTGGATTTGAAGAGCGTTTTTCTAATGAAGACAACTTAGTGTATCAGACATTACTAACAACATTAAAAAAATTAAATAAAACTGTTTCAGGTGTAAGAATTTCTATAGAAAATGATGTTCCTATCTGTCGTGGTTTAGGTAGCAGCTCTACATGTGTTGTTGCTGGAATATATGGAGCTTATTTATTAACTGATACCCCTGTAGACAAACAAGAAATATTTACAATTGCTAATGAGATTGAAGGTCATCCAGACAATGTGTCACCTGCAATCTTCGGTAGTTTAAGTTCTTCTTGTACTACAGACAATAAAGAAGCAGTAACTGTAAAATATGATGTTGATGAAAGATTTAACTTCTTAGCTCTTATACCAGACTTTGAAACATCAACAGAAGAAGCACGAAAAGTTATGCCTGAAAATATTAAACTGCAAGATGCTATTTACTCATTATCTCGTCTAGGTTCAGTTATTAAGGCATTTGAAACTTACGATTTAACACTTCTAAAAAAAGTTATGGGTGATAAAATACATGAACCATATAGAAAAGTAATCATCCATGAATATGAAGAAGTTAAAAATATCTGTGAAAGTATAGATAGTGCAGCATTCTTTATTTCAGGTAGTGGTTCAACACTTATGAATATTGTAAGTGATGAAAAAAATATTCAGAAAATCCAATCAGAATTGGATAAATTAAATTATAATTGGAAAGCTATTCTACTTAAAGTAGATAAAGAAGGAACAGTTGTTCTAAATTAATTTTTTAAAATAAGAAAATTAACTTAGCTCACAGAGTTATTAGATTAAATAACATATTATACAAATACAAGGAGAGAAAAATTATGCAAAAATCAAGAGTAGCCGTATTAGGTGCAACAGGAATGGTAGGTCAACGTTTATTAGTATTATTAGAAAACCACCCATATTTTGATGTAGTTAAACTAGCTGCATCACCTCGTTCTGCTGGAAAAAAATATGCAGACTTAATGGAAAACCGTTGGAAATTAGATCAACCTATCCCAGAATATTCTAAAGAATTAGTAGTAGAAGATTTATATAAAATCGACGAAGTATCAAAAGATATCGATATGGTCTTTTGTGCAATAAACTTAGACAAAGAAGCACTAGTTAAACTAGAAGAAGATTATGCTAAACATGAAGTTGTAGTTGTTTCTAACAACTCAGCAAATAGAAATAAAGAGGATATTCCTATGATTATCCCTGAAATTAACTCAGCTCACTTAGATGTTATTCCTTCTCAAAGAGAACGTCTTGGAACAAAAAAAGGATTTATTGTTACTAAACCTAACTGCTCTATCCAAAGTTATGTACCAATATTTGAAGCAATAAAAGAATATGGTATTAAAGAAGCATCTATTTGTACTTACCAAGCTATCTCAGGAAGTGGTAAAACATTCAACGAATGGCCAGAAATGGTAGAAAACATCATTCCTTACATTGGTGGAGAAGAAGAGAAAAGTGAAAAAGAACCACTTAAAATTTTCGGGGAAGTAAAAGATGGGAAAATTGTTCCAACAGATTCTATGAACCTTTCTGCTCAATGTATTCGTGTTCCAGTACTTGATGGACACCTTGCTTGTGTATCATTCAATTTAGAAAACAATCCAGGACTAGAAACTTTAGTTGAAAAAATTAAAAACCATGTTCCAGAAATTTCTAAATATGAACTACCATTAGCACCAACACCATTCATTAAATACTATGAAGAAAATGATCGTCCTCAACCAGTTCTAGATCGTGATAATGAAAAAGGAATGCAAATTACTGTAGGTCGTCTTCGTGAGGATAACCTATTTGATTACAAATTTGTAGGACTTTCTCACAATACACTACGTGGGGCAGCTGGAGGAGCAGTATTGACTGCAGAATTAATCAAAAAATTAGGATACTTAGATTAAGAAACAAAAGAGGTATGGCCTTAACCATACCTCTTTTTTAATTATAAAAAAAAGCTTAAGGACACCTCCTTAAGCTTTTGGTAATATTTAAATTATTTAACGTCTAGAACTTGTCTACCTTTGTACATACCAGTTTTTCTATCAACACGGTGACCCATTACATAGTTACCGCTTGTTGCATCGATAGAAATTGATGGTGCAGATAGTTTTTTGTGAGTTCTTCTTTTTCTTTTAGCTGTTTTTG
>ERZ772962.211-NODE-211-length-32184-cov-7.867690_pt1 | contig 32184 bp, 20 predicted proteins | sample MGYA00580676_ERZ772962 | MGnify/ENA primary metagenome ERZ772962 (study PRJEB29015, sample SAMEA2738049) | human oral metagenome | biome: human oral; feature: human-associated habitat; material: saliva | place: China | collected 2230 ...
TTGCCTTATTGGCATCATAAACACCTTCACGCTTAAGACGCTGAATAGTTTCTTGACGCCTACGAGCTATTTCGCTATCATGCTTCGCGGAATAATCCAACTGCAACAGCCAATCTTGGAAATCAAGCAAACGTACATAGGAAGAAAAGAGAGTTTCGGTAGACAATGACGGGACTTCATTCAAGGCAGTACGAGCCGGATAACGACTCACTCCATAACCAAACAAACGAATTTCGGGATCAAAGTCAAAGACAGTGATCTCTAATGGATCATAAACCAACTCTTCACCGTTCTCCAGCTTTGCTTTTAACTTCAAGTGACTATCATAGAATGACCGAAACGACGATCTATCACGAGAACGCGCAATAATAGATGGCACAAAAGTTTTATCTAACCCCGGAATATTCAATTCTTCCGGTTCCAGCAATGCCAAAGCGCGCAGCACATTCGTCTTACCCGAATTGTTCTCTCCGAGTAGGACCGTCCATTGCCGAACTTTACCCTTATCGTCCAGACAATTGACCTCCAAGTCTTGGATACATCTATAATTTTGAATGGAGAACTTGGCTATTTTCATATTGAGATGAGCAATTAGCGTCCTACGAAGGAGACGAGCGAAGAAACATGACAAAAGATGGACGCAGCAATCGATAGATTCGCTGGAAAAGAAACACACTGAGGCAGGAAAACTTACCTATTTCTGCAGCATACCCATGCTGCAAATATATGAAAAACAACGCAATTACGCAAGCGAAGAAAGTAATTTCTTATCGAACGATCTGCTTTTTCTCCCCTTCCCCTCAGTCCTCCACTCGAATCCGCAGCGGAGGCGGCAGGCGGTGGAGCACGTGCATCAAGCGGTGGAACGTCGCCACGCTCTCCCCCAGACGGAGGGGGGACACCGCGCGGCCTACCCAAGGCGACCGGAGGAAGCCCCGTGAGAGACGCCGCAGCCCGAAGAGTCGGCGGGTCGGGGGCGCGGGAAAGTCCTCAGTCCTCCACCCGAAGGCGCAGCGGAGGCGGCAGGCGATGGAGCACGTGCATCAAGCGGTGGAAGGTGTCGACACTGTCGGCAAGGCGGAGGACGCCGGCGGCGCGGCCTATCAGCACGCAACCCGAAGAGTCGGCAGGTCGGTTGCCGGGGTGGATCAAAATCCCCTCGCGTCCCGGCACCTGCATCAGGCGCGGCAGTCGAGCCCCCCAGGCCGCCGACCATCGGCGGGGCGAGCGGGCAAAGCGTGGCGAAACCACGTCGAGGCGCAGGGCATATTCGCCCGCGGGAATGGCCGGATGCGCCCCCGAAGCGGGCGGTTCGAGCGTGGCCATGGGCGATTGTCCGCTCTCGGCGGGAAAAAACAGCACCCCCTCCGTGCCCCCGGGCAGGTGGGCGGTGCGGCGCAAACGAATCAATGTAGACATCTGGGAAAAATTGACGTAGTGAATGAAATACGAGCGCACCTTGCGGCGCCCGTCACAAATGGTAGAAGGCATATTCCCCGCAACCCCGCCGCACAACCGCAAACAGCGCGGCACGGCGGGAGCGCGAAAACCCTATCGGCCCACCCTGCGGCGCCCGTCGGAAACAGCAAGGCATGCCCCCCGAAGTCCCTGCCGCACAACCGCAAACCCCGCGGCACGGCGAGAGCGCGAAAGCCCTATCGGCCTACCCTGCGGCGCCCGTCGGGAACTACAAAGGCATGCCCCCTGAAGCTCCCGCCGCACAACCGCAAACCGCGCGGCACAGCGGGAGCGCGAAAGCCCTATCGGCCCTCCCTGCGGCGCCCGTCGGGAACTGCAAAGGCATCCCCCCCCCGAAGCCCCGCCGCACAACCGCAAAGCGCGCGGCACGGCGGGAGCGTGGAAGGAAGCCGAGGGGCACACGCCGACGGCGGGACGAGGCATGGTGCGTCGTCCCGCCGCTTGCATCGGACTATCTCCCCTTGGCGCGGTGCCGGCTCACGCGGCGCAACAGTCGGTTGGCCGTCTGCGCACTGCGCTTCGCCAGGGCGGCATAGCGAGCCTCGCCCGCGACAACCCCATCGGCCGTCTGCGTGTGCAGCGTCCCCGTCTTCGAAGGCACCGACCGCTTAGCCGAGCGCACCGGCCGTTCGGGGAAGGGCGAATCGAGGAGATCCGAGGACACGATCTCCTCCAATGAGGGCGCAGACCGCTTAGCCGAAGGCACCGACCGACGAGGGGAACGAGCAGCCCGTTCGAGGGAAGGCACATCCTCCGCAGGCGCCAACACATCGCGCACCGCCGCGTGCACATCCCACGCAGCCGAGGGCACATCTCCCGCAGCCGAAGGCATAGGCCGTTCGGGGAAGAGCGGATCGAGGAGCGCCGAGGGCACGGGCCGTTCGGAGAAAGGCACCGCTCGCATGGAAGCGTCCACATTCTCCGCAGTCGAAGGCACAGGCCGCTCAGCGCAAGGCACCGCCCCACGAGAGAAGTCGGCCGCCCCACGAGAGGGACGAGCAGCCCCACAAGAGGAGGGCGCATCTCCCGCAGGCGTGGGTGCCTCGATCAGTTCGCCGTTTGCGTCGAACGCAAATAACCGGCCACGCCGAGCACGCTGCCCGCATAGATCAGGCATTGGGCGAAGATCCACAGCACGCTGTCGTGAATCGACCCCACGGGCGGAAAGAGGAGTCCCAGTAGGGCGAACACCACGCCCGCGGCGAGCAGCGCGACGGCGGTGTGTTCTTGCAGTTTGTAGTGTGTCATGAGCAGAAGTTGAGGGTGAAACATCGCGCCGGCGCTCCGCTTCGAGCAACAGCGCACGGAAAAAAAGCAGACGGGCTAAATCAATCAGCCGATAAATAGGTATATCCATTTGTAATCGTGTGTTTTATTGAGTAGTGATTGGAGTAAATACGAGAGTTGATGCAGTCTATTTCGATCTAAATAAGGCGAATGAACGCATTTTGCATTATCTCTGCATGCAATAAAACCGACTTATTTCATTCTTCTACATCGGTTTATCGCCTTGTGTCGAGAAATCACTTTCGCCATCGGGGCCAACGAGCCCTTCGGGCGCAGCATCTCATGACATCGTGCCCCACCCCGACTGCCAACCGAGGCAGCGGCATGCGCACAGCGCAGGCTATTATATAAGCAATGCCCCACCCCGACTGCAACCGAGGCAGCGGCACGCGCACAGCGCAGGCTATTATATAAGCCATGCCCCCGCCGAGTCCCGCTCCGCGGGATGCGGAGCGAGACGAAAGGCAGTGCGCCTCAGTGGGCGGTAACACGGCGTCGCGCCGTGGGCAAGCGTCAAGCTCCCCCTGCGGCCGGCGTTCCCGTCGAAGGCGCGGGCGTGCCCGTGGTGGTCGAAGCCGTTCCCGAAGGCGCGGCAGGCACCGGTGTACCTGCGGGCGTTCCCGTCGAGGGAGGCGCAGGCACGGGGGTGCCCGGAGGCGTCACAGCCGAGCCCGCGGCCGAGGAGCCCGTCGAAGGTGCGGGCGTGCCCGTGGTGGTCGACGTCGTGGGCGAAGGCGCGGCAGGCACAGGTGTACCCGAAGGCGTGCCCGTCGAGGGAGGCGCAGGCACGGGCGTACCCGGAGGCGTCACAGCCGAGCCCGCGGCCGAGGAGCCCGTCGAAGGCGTGGGTGCTCCCGGCGTAGCGCCACCCGTGGGCGAACCGCCCTGTTGCGCGTTGGCGCCGTGCTTCTTTTTGTCGCGCTGCACGAAGCTCACGGCGTGGTCCTTCACAGAGAGGGCGCGGCGAATGCGCGACGAGGGGTGGAACACCACGTGCACGCGCTTGATCTGCCCCGCGCCCGCCAGTTCGGCCAAGTCTACGCCCGCCGAGCAGCGGAGGGTGGGACGGAAAGAGCCCAGGTCGCCGAGTCGCACGCTGCGTCCCTGTCGGAGACTGTCGATGATCTCGACCTCGAGTGCGTCGACCACGGCCTTCACGTCGGCCGAAGCCAGGGTGCACTTCTTCTCGATGCGCTCGATGATGTGCATGTGGTCGTCGGCCACGGGGGTGACGAGTTGGGGATAGTAGAGGAGTTTGCCGGTTTTGAAGTGCTTGCGGCGAACGATGTGGTAGGTTAACATGTTGAGATAAGTGTTTTGAAGTAAAACAAGTGTCGTGTCGGTGCGCTCCGTCGGCCCTCGCTTCGGCGGTAAGGCGGTGCGGATCGGCGCATGCCGAAAAGCGGAAGTCGTGAGCCCGAAGCCCAACCCGCCGAGCGGAAGCGCCAACTCGCCGAGGGCAACTCCGAAGCGGCGCATGCCGAAAAGCGGAAGTCGTGAGCCCGAAGGCCAACTCGCCGAGGGCAACCCCGAAGCGGTGCGTGCCGAAAAGCGGAAGTCGTGAGCCCGAAGGCCAACCCGCCGAGCGGCAAATGCCGAAACGGAAGGTCGCCCCGAGCGGCGAAAACCACCGGAGCCCCGAGCAGTAAAACCCGCAGGTCGAAGCCGCGAGACGAGGGGTCGGCGGAGCAGTGCCGACACACCTACCAATACAATCGAAAAACGCGATTGTGACACCCTGAGGCCCTCCGAAGCATCATAAAAAGTGTTTCATCATTCGAAATCAGGCGCTTCCGAGGGTCGGGAAGAAGCAAAAAAAATCGCGGAAGTCGTTGTCACAACTTGGGAACAAATCTCGGAAAGCCCCAAATTCAGCCCCGAATGGCCAAAAAGCATCGAAAAGTTGCGAGTTTTTGCCCTCCCCTCCGCTCGTCGATTCGCAGGGTGGGCGCGTCTGGAGCAGCGGGAGCACGTTGGTAACAGCCGCATCGGCTCACACGGGCGCGAGAGAAAGCAATTCGCCCCCACCCGTCCGCAGATTCGGAACAAAACGGCGTTTTCGCTTGCGGGTCTCGACAAAGATGTCTACATTTGCAGCAGCGATCCCCCCGCAGCTCGCAGCTCGGCAGGGTTCGCCGGTCGTGTTCGCCGCCGCCGAGGCGTTGTTCACCACATTCCTTAAACATTAAGAAAAACATTTCTACCTTTATGCCCCTCTTCACCCCCTATTTCTCGCTCGATTCGAGCGCCTTCCGCGTCGGCAACGGCGGCCGTTTGCGCTGCCGTATGGGCGCTTCGGGCATCGGCATCTACGTCATGCTGCTCTCGCACCTGCGCGACTGTCGCGACTGCCGTGCGCCGCTCGACTACGACATGCTGGCCTTCGACCTCCACGAGGACGCCGCCGCGGTGCGGCGCGTGGTGGAGGATTTCGGTCTCTTCGACATCGACCGCTCGTCGGGCACTTTCACCTCGGCGGTGCTCAGCACGGTGCGGGGCATGCTGTCGGGCGATGCCTCGGCGGCCGTCGGCGGCACGGTACGCACAGTGCGGCAGCGTCGGGTGCGCTCATCGGGCGAAACCTACCGCCGTGCCGTGCGCCGCCTGGCGGAAGACAATGCCCTGCCCCCCGCCGAGGAGGAAGCACCCGCCGAAGGGGACGCCGAACCCGCCGAGGAGGCGCCTACGTCGAGCGAAAATGAAATCACGCCCGCCGAGGGCGAACACCCCTTCGCCGAGGAAGCGAACGCCACGGGCGCGTTTGTCCCCACTTCGATCGCTGCCGAGGACGAACCCGCGGAAGTGAAACACGAATCTGCCGACGCCGAGGGCACGCCCGCGGAAGTGGAAGACCAACCCGCCGAGGAGGCGAACACCACGGCCGCGATTGCCGATGCGCGCTCCCCCAGAACAGAAGAGAAAAGAAAAGAACAGAATAAAAAACCCCATACCCCTATAGTCCCCTTTCCCCAAAGTGGAAAAGGGACCCGCGCGAGCCACCCCGCCGCGGCCGTAGTCGGTGAGCGGGAGGAGGGCGCTGCGTCTGCCGAGGGCGACGAGGAGTCGGTCGTGGGCAGTCCCCGTTTCGTCTCCTCCGCCGCGGTCGATGCCGATGCTCCCCCGTGCGCCGCTTCCCCCACCGTCCTCGGCGCACCCGCGCAAACACTCGACCCGCACCCGAGTCCCGACACGGCAAACGGGAGGACGAGCGTGCCGAACGGGGAATCGAGCACGGAGAAGATGGAAACGAGCCTACCTAATTCACAGCCTAACACCTTGACTGCGAGCGCAAAACCTGCCCACCCGCAAACACTCGACCCGCGCCCGATCCCCGACACGGCAAAGGCCGACACGAGCGTGCCGAACGGGCAGACGTGCGCGGAGAAGATGGAAACGAGCACTAATCATTCACAGCCTAATGCCTTGACCACGAGCGAAGAACCTGCCCACCCGAACCCCGACACGGCGAACCCGAACGAACGCGACACCCTCCCGAGCGGAAAAATGCAGAACGGGGAATCGAGCGTGCCGAACGGGAAATCGAGCGCGGAGAATAAGGAAATGAGCACGAATCATTCGCAGCCTAATCCCCTGACCGCGAGCGAAAAAACGACCCACCCGAACCCCGACACGGCAAACGGGACGACGAGCACGGCGAACCCGAACGGACGCGGCACCCACCCGAGCGGAAAAATGCAGAACGGGGCATCGAGCGTGCCGAACGGGCAGACGAGCGCGGAGAAAGGGCAAATGAGCACGAATCATTCGCAGCCTAATCCTCTGACCGCGAGCGAAAAATCGGGCCACCCGAACCCCGACACGACAAACGGGACAACGAGCACGGCGAACCCGAACGAACGCGACACCCACCCGAGCGGAAAAATGCAGAACGGGGAATCGAACGTGCCGAACGGGCAGACGAGCGCAGAGAAAGGGCAAATGAGCACGAATCATTCGCAGCCTAATTCCTTGACTGCGAGCGAAGAACCAGCCCACCCGCAGACCGACACGGCAAACGGGACGACGAGCGTGCCTAATGCGCAGACCGACACGACGAACTCCCCCACGAGCACAACCGATGCGCAGCCTAATGCCTTGACCACGAGCGAGAAAGGCGACGAAGCAAGCCGTGGCGAGGAGAGAGCGGTCGAGCCGTTCGTGCCCCCCACGGCCAACGAGGTGCGCCGCTTCGCCGAAGCGCTGCGCCACCCCGAGTTCGACGCCGAATGGTTCGTGGCCTACTACACCGAACGCCATTGGCGTCGCCACAACGGTCGGCCCGTGGTTTCGTGGCAGACCACGGCGCGCTATTGGTTGGACCACCCCCTCCGCGTGGCCCGTCACCTCCTCGGCCATCGCCCCGCCGCGAGCCCCGTGTCCGTCGGCGTGGGTGGCCCGTCCGCCGTTGTCGTTCCCGCCGCGGGCAACCCCGCTGCGCCCACCGCCGCAGGCTCCGCTTCGTCCCCAAGCACGGCCACACACCATGTCGGCACGGGCGGCCTGTCCCCGCGTGCATCCGCTTCGTCCACAAGCACGGGCACACCCCACGTGGGTTCGCTCTCGCTGCCCGCCCCCACGCCCTTGCAACAGTCGCGCCTCTCCGACCTCAAAGGCATGGTGCTCCACCTCTTTGCCGACGCCCCCGCCGCTGCCCCCACCTCCGCAACGGCCGCCTCCCCGTCGGTGCGCCCCGCCCGCATCCTCTCGCCCGCCGAAGCGGCGCAGGTCATTGCACAGCAAACCCTTGCCGCCGCCGAGGCCGAGGCCGTGCCCCGCATCGGCGAGAGGCGTGCGACGGACAGCGAGGAAGAAGCCCGCATCGGTGAATTTTCCCCTACCGACGCCGCGAAAGCGATTGACGCACAAGCGTTTTCGCCTGCCGACGCCAAGGAATACGTTCGCTCTTGCCACGATTCGACCGACGAGGACGGGGAAGAAGCCCGTGTCGGCGAAATTTCCCCTGGCGACGCCACGAAAGACATTGACACACAAGCATTTTCCCCTGCCGACGTCGCGAAAGACATTGACGCGCAAGCGTTTTCGACCAACGACGCCGCGAAAGACATTGACGCACAAGTCTTTTCTCCTGCCGACGCCAAGGAATACGTTCACGCTTGCAACAATTCGATCCCCGACACCGCGAAAGCAGTTGACGCACAAGTCCTTTCTCCTGCCGACGCCAAGGAATACGTTCGCGCTTGCGACGATTCGACCACCGACACCGCGAAACGCATTGACGCACAAGTTCTTCCCCCTGCCGACGCCGAAGAATACGTTCGCTCTTGCGACAATTCGACCGACGAGGATGAGGAAGACGCGCTCAATGGCCACGATTCCACGACCGACACCGCGAAAGGCATTGACGCACAAGCTCTTTCCCCTGCCGACGCCGCGAAAGACATTGACGCGCAAGCGTTTTCGATCACCGAGGCCGCAAAAGGTATTGATGCACAAGCCCTTTCCCCTGCCGACGCCGAGGAAGACGCGCTCAATGGCCACGATTCCACGACCGACGCCGCGAAAGACATTGACGCACAAGCATTTTCGGCGGCCAAGGGGCGGTGGGGCGTTCGTTCGCCCCGCGGGCCCGACCCACCGACGGACGACGGACGCGACAGCACCGACACAGGCAACGATTTCGCCGACCATCCACTTCAGTCCAACGCCATTCGGCACGCAGGCAACGACGCAGGCAACGATTTCACCGACGCAGAAAATAACTTCACCGCCAAACCATCCAACTTCTCCGCCGATAGGCACCCACCCACCGACGTAGGCACCGCCCTCGCGGCCGATTCACCGATCTCACCCGCCGACGAGTGCCGCTCCCTGCGTATCCTCACCGAAAAACACCCTTATCTCAATCCCTCTTTCCATGAACAGCACCCCCTCCTTCGCCTCCACCCGCCGTCGTTTGGCGGGTTCGGCCACACATTCCGTGTTCAGTCAGCACAACCTCCGTTCGGCCGCCCCTTCCTCGGTCGCTTCGTCGACATCCGCCCCGCCTGCACCGTCGGAAGCCGATCTCTTCGCCCCCGTCTCGCCCTCTGCCGCACCGAACGCGGCCGATGCCGACTCGAACACCCCGACCGCGAGCACCACCGCTCCGCCGACACCTGCGAACGCTCCGCAAACGCCATCCGACCTCCCGCCGACACCGTCGAACACGCCGCCGACGGGCGCAAAACCGAGCGCAACGCCCCCGAACACCCCGCCGACGAGCCCGAACACGCCGACGACGGGCGCAAACGGCACGATCCTGCCCCCGAACACACCGCCGACACCGCCGAACACGGCACAGACGAGCGCAAAAACGCCGATTTCATCGACGCCGACCCCGTCCGCGGGCACCAAACCGAGCGCAACGCCGCCGAACATGCCGCAAACGCCCCCGAACGCTCCGCAAACGCCGTCAGCACACCCGCCGACGAGCACGAACACGACGCCCAACGCGCCAAAAACGCCGATTTCATCGACGCCGACCCAGCCCGCAGGCACAAAACCGAGCGCAACGCCGCCGAACACGACGCAAACGCCGCCGAACACCCCGCCGACGAGCGCAAACGGCACGATCCTGCCCCCGAACACCCCGCCTACGACCCCGACGCCGGGCAGCGCCTCCTCGACACAGCCGCACACCGACGCGCCGTGCGGGCCGAGCGCGAAGCTTGCTGTGGTGCCCTTCGCCACCTGGCCCACTGTTGCGTCGCATTCTGACACCCCCGAGGCCGAACGCCCCCACTGGCGGGCCCGCCTGCTCGAACACTATTCGCCCGAGCGGCAGGTGTCGTTCGGCGAGCACCCCGAGTGGTGCTACTCCTCCCCGCGCCCCACACTGCGGCGGCTGCGCGACCAACTGGGGTCGGAGACGGTGGTGACGTGGTTGTGCTTGCAACTCAACTATGCGGCGCAACTCTGGGGCACGGCCGACGGTCTGACGAGCCACCAACTGCGGGGCGCGGCGGAAGCCATCGGGGCGTCGTATGCCGAACTCAATGTGGGCGAGGTGATGGTCTACCTTTGTCGGTTGCGCGGGGGGCGCTATGGCAAAGTGGCCTACGGTTCGCTATCGGCCGATGCGATGGTGTCGAACCTCCCGCTCTACATGAAGGAGCGCCGCGAGGAACTGTCGCAACACGAGCGCCGGGCGGCCGACCGTGCGCTGGCCGAGGAACTCGACGCCCGCGCCGCGCGGTGCTGCACGTACGCGCAGTATGAGGTGCTCCACGCCCGTGCCCGCGTCTTGGCGGGTGGCGACGAGGCAGAGGCGCTGCGGCTGCTGGAGGAGCGCTTTTGGGAGACCGACACGGGGGCTGCTTCGCCCGCCGAGGCCGCACGCTGAACCCGTCCCGCCCGCAGGTCGACGCGCACCGCGGGGTGGGCCTCCCGACACGGCGCACGAGCGAAAAGATTTGCCCCGCGCAGGAACGCTCTCCTCGGCGAAGGCTTCCCGACACGGCGCACGAGCGAAAGGATTTGCCCCGCGCGAGAACGCTCTCTTCGGCGAAGGTCTCCCGACACGGCGCACGAGCGAAAGGATTTGCCCGCGCAGGAACGCTCTCCTCGGCGAAGGCCTTCCGACACGGCGCACGAGCGAAGGGATTTGCCCACACGAGAACGCTCTCCTCGGCGAAGGCCTCCCGACACGGCGCGCGAGCGAAAAGATTTGCCCCGCGGGGTTCGCGTTCGCCCCACGTGCCGACGAATGGCGGGCCGCCCTCGACCGACGGACAGCCAGAAAAACACCCCTTCGGCGGGGTCGCACCCACAGCGTGCGGCCGCTGCCGAGTTCATTCACCGAAAAAAATAAGACTACTCCATGAAACCCAATTGTTCTACGGCGAATCGCACGTCGGTTCGCGTCCAATCTTCCCCTCGTTCCCTTCGGTCGGCCGCTGCGTCGCGCGGGAGCGAAACCCTGTGCCGCCCTTCGCTCCCCACTGCGGGAGGGGGCACCGCGGTCTGCGCCGCACCGGCGAAATGTGCCACGGCTTCGGCGAAATGGTGCGCCGATTCGGCGAATGCCCCCGCGGCGGTGAATCACTCCCCCGCGGCGGCAATGGATGGCCCCTCGGTGGCGGCCGACACAGCCCGGGTCTCCGCGGCTTCGGCGAACGCTTCCACCGGCGCCGCCGTGCAAACCCCGACGCATGCCGCGGCCGACGTTGCTCCCGCGCCCATGACGACCTCGGACAACGAGCCTTTCGCTGCTCCCGCCCGACCTTTCGCCACCGCCGACGCAGCGGCGAAAAAAACTTCGACGACGACGGGTACCCTCTCGGCCGAACGGCGGGCAGCGGCGGTGGCAGCGGGCGTGGTGCTGCGCTCGGCCGACGACCGCACGGCGCTCTTCACGCAGTGGCTCGCCCCGCATCTGCCGATGGTGCGCGGGCTCGTGAGGCGACACACGTACTTCGCCGGCGAACGCGCCGACGACTACCAAACGGCGGTGCTGCACCTGCTCGAACACCTCGATGATCTGGCGCATTTTGCCCTCTGCCTGACCGCCCGCCGCGACACGGCGAAGCCACACGCCGCGACGGCGAATGCCCCCGCCCCTGCCGACGAGGACTCCGCGCAGCCCACGACACCGGTCGCTCGCGATTTCGACGAAACACACGCTACTGTCGACGAATCAGCGTTTTTTCCAGATGAACACGCACCTTATTTATATGCTGCGGCGGCGGAGATCGACGAATCGGCGGCTTCGCTTGATGAATCGCTGCCCGCCGCCGACGAGGATTTGCGCGAGATCGACGCCCCGACGGAGACCTTCGAGGCCATGACGGACGCCGACGACGAACCTTTGCGCGAAGTGGACGAAATGCTGCCCACCGCAGACGAGGATTTGTGCGAGATCGACACTGCGGCGGAGACCTTCGACCCCCTGACGGACACCAACAATGAATCGCTGCGCGGGGGCGACGAATCGCTGCCTGCCTTCGCCGAAACAGCGGCCGAGGACGAGGCGAATGCGGCGGGCGCGGACGAACGGCAACCGTATGCGGACGCCGCGCTCGAGGGGTCGGAACGAACCCGGGCGCCGCTCTCGGTGACGGCGGAGGAGGTGCTGCGCACGGTGGGGGATTTCAATCCGCGGCCGTGGTTGGCTGGGGTGACGCTGCACCTGCTTTCGACGCTCAACCACAGGGCGTTGCGCCACCGCGAGACGCATCTCACCCCGGCCTCGGCGGACAGCGACGAACTCTTCGACCCGGTCGATCCCGACGGGGGACTGTGGGCGGTCGGGGCGGACTCCGCGACGGCGGGCGCGCAGCGGCATGCGGCGCCCTCGCGATGGGAGGAGACCCTAGGCGCAGGGCGTGAGCGGACGGGGGGCTCGGCAGGCGTGAGCACACGCGACGCCGCGGCGACACGGGCGGCGCAGGCGGTGGCAGCGCACTCAGCGACAGCAGTTTCGCGCTCAGCGACCGCGGATTCCGATGCGCAGGCGGCGGCAGCCCACTCAGCGACCGCGGTTTCGCGCTCAGCGACCGCGGCTTCCGATGCGCAGCCTGCGGGCGCGGAGGAGGCGGCAGCAGCCGGGGGCGGACCCACGGCGGCAGGCGAGGGAGCGGGCAGCGCAGTGGACAACTGCCTGGAATGCTGGCACCGCGAACAGCCGCGACGGGGTTTTCACCGCACGCGCGGCGGCCGACTGTGGAACGCCATGCGGGCACGGGCGCAACAGGCGCATTCGGCCTTCGCCTACCGGGCGGTGCTGCGTGCCGAGGCCGCGGCGGCCCTCACCGCCCAGCCGCTGCGCGACCGCGCCCTCGTGCTGCTGACGGCCGACGGGTGGACGGCGGAGGAAATCGGGTTGGCGGTGGGGGCTTCGCCCACGGCGGTGCGGCAAACGGTGTGCCGCGTGCGGACGCGCCTGCGGCGTTGGCGCAAGGCGTGGGCCCGTCGCACGCACGCGACGCGCGCACTATAAAGAAGACGTGCGCATTTTTCGGTCGAAAAATTTGGTGGTCTCACTTCTTTTGCCGAAATTCGCGTTGTGTCATTCCTTGTTTTTTTATAAGAGTAAACCCGACACACTAAAGGTTTTCACGGCGAACGAGGGCGACGGGGCTTGGCGGAGTTGGTATCCCGCCGGTAGCCGCCCTTGTGCGAGGCACTGCATCGGAATCTCACGGACAAGGCTTTTAGGTCGGGGAACCGACCATATCCGTTGCGGCCACTCGCGACCTCGTTCGCCACCCTTTCGCTCCGCCCCCGCGGCGGCGCCCGTTCTCCCCCGCCGGCGACCGGTTCGTGCCCTGCGGCGCCCGCCTCCACCCGCGGAGTGTGCGCGCCGCCCCACAGACCTTACATTCGGGCACCCCGCCTCGCACTGCCGAGCTCCGCGCTCCCGCACGCTGCACCCTCAGCGGCCTCCGCCCCCACGGGCTCTTCCGGCCGCAGCCCCCGCGGCGGCGCCCCTCTGCCCCGCTCGGCACGCTCCCCTCGGGACGAGCGCTCTGACGCTTCGCCCGCTTCTCCCCCCCTACGCCCCGACTCTCACCCCCTCATCGCATGTTCCACTCCTCCCTGGCGCGCAGCCTTTGGTTCATCGTGCTGGTCATTGCCCAAGCACTGGTGTTCAACCACATTCACCTGTGGGGCTACGCCACGCCGATGCCCTATGTCTTCGTGCTCCTCATCCTTCGCCACGGCACCCCGCGGTGGTTGTATGTGGTGGTGGGCTTCGTGACGGGACTTTGCATCGACGCAGTGAGCACCACGCCCGGCGTGGCGGCGGGTTCTCTCACGCTCACGGGGCTGTGCACGCCCGGTGTGCTGCAATTTTTCGCTCCCGACGACAAACTGGAGGAGGCCTTCCTGCCGGGTGCGCGAACGATGACGTGGTCGGGGTTCTTGAAATTTGCCGCCACGCTCTCTTTTGTGACGGTGGCGGGCTTCCACCTGCTGGAAAGTTTCACCTTCTTCCGCGTGGTCGCGCTGCTGCTCAACATCGGCGGTAGCTTTGTGCTCACCCTGGCCTTTGTGGCCACGTTCGAACGGGTGCGCGTGGCTTTCTCCTCGGCCGAAACGGCCGCTCGCTGAGGGCTGACGCCCACGGTGGCGCGAAAGATTGCCCCGCTGCGCCAATCGTAGTCCACAGCTGCGCAATGCGTTTTGCGGCCCTGCGCGAATCATTACCCATGCTGCGCAATTAGGTTTCACGCCCTGCGCATGCCCCTCGCTGCCCCGCACGGCCTGTGCCTCTCGCCCCGCCGCGCGCGTGCCGCCTCACGGCACCGACGCCTCGTGCGCCGCCCCCATGACCAACACAACGAACTAAAATAACCGGACGCTGAACTGATCGGTCCGCCTTTCCGCCCCGCCGGCGCCCTGCGCGCCGCAACCGAGGGTGGATGTGGATGAAAAAAACCGACACCCGCGTGTTTGTGCCGCCGCTGCCCCTTGCACGGCCGGCCGCATCGCGCACACAGGCCTTCCGCGCCACCGCGCTCCGGGAAGTTCGCCGCCGACCGCCCACGGTCGTCCGGCCCGGGATGTTCGTTCCCCACTTCTCCTAGCGACGTACGGTGAGTCGCGGTGCCTGTATCTGTAGTTCCGCATCGCGCTCACGTCGTCGCTTCCCCACAGCGGCGGCCGCTCGGCTCGCGCCCGCGCCTTGCTTGCAAACAGGTGGCGCACGGGCCCTATCATTGCGGCACCCCTCGGCAGCCGAACGCCCGCGACCCATTATAGCGTGGCGTGCTCCTCAGGTAGGGTGGCTCATTTTCCCTATCGTTGCGACCCCTTCGGCCGACCGACCGCGATGCCCATCGAGCGACGGCACTCCGCGGCAGCCGAACGCCCGCAGCCCATTATAGCGTGGCGTGCTCCTCAGGTAGGGAGGTTCATTTTCCCTATCGTTGCGGCACCCCGCGGCAGCCGAACGCCCGCGCCCTATTTATAGTGTGGCGTGCTCCTCAGGTAGGGTGGTTCATTTTCCCTATCGTTGCGACACCCCTCGGCCGACCGACCGCGATGTCCATCGAGCGACGGCACCCTTCGGCACGCAGACGCCCGCGGCGGGTTTCGCCCCGCCAACGCGGCACGCACGCCCCCTCATTTTTTCCCCACATGCGACGCACAGGAGGCAAATCTCTTCATATAAGTTTCTGTTAAGTCCACCTCTGTTTCCTGTCGCCGCACCCATCGCCCTCCGCTCCGCGCGGTCGGCCATCGCCCAGCGGGCACCGGGGCGGTTTGCTCCTCATTCCTTTCCGCTCCACGGCGGCGAGACTCCAACGGGCCTTTTTTTTCATCTTCAGGTTCTGCCCGTTCTCGCCGCTCCGCCCGCCCCCTTCAGGCATCGTCTCCGTGGCGCTGCCCCGTCCGCCGCTCGGCGGCCGTTCCCCCACGACCTCCGCCGCGCAGTCCCCGGAATCCCGACTGTGCGGCGGTGTCCGCATCCATTCACCCCCTTCATTCCCCCCCATCGCCCGTGCCCCAAGATTATAGTTTTGAGAAGCGCAAGTTTGTGATCGGCGGCATTGCGCTGTCGGTCGTTGTTGTCTTTGTGCTTCGGCTGCTGGCGCTCCAACTCATGAGCGACGACTACCGCAAGAGCGCCGACTCGAACGCCTTTCGCAAGGAGATCTTGTACCCCTCGCGCGGGCTGATCACGGACCGTCACGGGAAGTTGCTCGTGTACAACGAACCTTCGTACAACATCCTGGTGACGATGCAAGACCAGCACGGCATCGACACAGCCGATTTCTGCCGCACGATGGGCATCACGCGGGAGGAGTACATGCAACGCATGGCCGAAATCAAAGATCCGAAGAAGAATCCGGGCTACTCTCGCAACACGCCTCAGCTGTTTATGAGCCAGATTCCTGCCGACGAGTTCTCGAAGTTTCGCGAAAAGCTGTTTCGGTTCAACGGCTTCACGGCCGAGAAGCGCTCGGTGCGCCGCTACGCCTCGGGCATCGCCGCCCACCTGCTGGGCGACGTGGCGGAGGTGAACCAGGCCGACGTGGACTCCGACGCCTATTATAAGAGCGGCGACTACATCGGTAAGCTCGGTGTGGAGCGGAGTTACGAGAAAGTGCTGCGCGGCGAGAAGGGCATGCGGATTCTGCTGCGCGACGTGCACGGACGCACCAAGGGTCACTACATGGACGGGAAGTATGACACACAGGCCCAGCCGGGTCGCAACCTCACGCTGGGCATCGACTACGGCACCCAGGAGTTGGCCGAGCGCCTGCTGGAGGGCAAATACGGCGCCATCGTGGCCATCGAACCCTCGACGGGCGAAATTCTGGCCATGGCCTCGGCGCCGACCTACGACCCGCGCGACATGGTGGGGCGCGACCGCGGTAAGGCCATGACCGCCATGATGCGCGACGAGCGGCGCCCGCTGCTCAACCGCGCCATCGCCGGCACCTACCCGCCGGGCTCGACGTTCAAGATCTCGCAAGCGCTGCTGGGTCTGCAAGAAGGGTCGATCACGCCGAGTGTGGCCTTCCCCTGCGCCCACGGCTTCAACTACAAAGGGCTGCACGTGGGCTGCCACGGCCACGCCTCGCCGATCAATCTGGTGCCGGCCATCGGCACGTCGTGCAACTCCTATTTCTGCTGGAACCTGCTGCGCCTGCTGAGCAATCGCGGGAAGTACGGTTCGGTGCAGGCGGCGATGACACGCTGGAAAGACCAGGTGGTGCACATGGGCTTCGGCTACAAACTGGGCATCGACCTGCCGGGCGAGCGCCGCGGGATGATTCCGAACGCGGCCTACTATGACAAGGCCTACAAACGGTCGTGGAATGCGCTGACGGTGATCTCGATCGGGATCGGGCAGGGCGAGGTGACGGCCACTCCGCTGCAAATTGCCAACCTGGCGGCCACGGTGGCCAATCGCGGCCACTACTTCGTGCCGCATGTGGCGCGCCGCATTCAGGGCGAACGGCTCGACACGACCTACACGCGGCCGCACCGCACGCTGGTGGCACGGCGTTGGTATGACTATGCGGTGGCCGGCATGCGCCGCTCGGTGCTGGCCGGCACCTGCCGCGGGGCCGACTTCCCCGGCGGGGAGGTGTGTGGCAAAACGGGCACGGCGCAAAACCGCGGCCACGACCACTCGGCCTTCATGGGCTTCGCGCCGATGAACAAACCGCGGATCGCCGTGTGCGTGTACGTGGAGAACGGCGGCTTCGGCGCCGACTTCGCCGTGCCCATCGGTTCGCTCATCATGGAACAGTATCTCAACGGCAAACTCTCGGCAGGCTCTCGCGCTCGGGCCGAGTCTTTCCGCCTTCGTCACATCAATTACGGCAGCCATGCGCGATAATCAGCTCAATCCCGCCTTTCGCGCCGACGGTTGGGTGCTCCTCATCTTCCTGGCACTCGTCACCTTCGGCTGGTTCAGCGTGTGCGGCGCGAGCCACACCTTCGACCTGCAAAGCCTTCTCTCCTTCGACACCCGCGCCGGCAAACAGTTGGTGTGGATCGGTTGCGCTTTGGGGCTGGGAGGTATGATCTTGATGTTCGACGACCGCTATTTCGACATGCTGGCCGACCTGTTCTACTGGTCGATGATGGTGCTGCTGCTCGTCACGCCGTTCATCGCCCACGACATCAAGGGTTCGCGCTCTTGGATCTCGCTGGGCCCCGTTTCGTTGCAGCCGGCCGAGTTTGCCAAGTGCGCCACGGCACTCATGGTGTCTAAGGTGATCGGGCAATACGGGTTCACACTCAACCGCCGGAGCAACTTTCTTCGCGCCGCGGGCGTGGTGCTGTTGCCCTTCGTGCTGATCGTGCTGCAGAAAGAAACGGGTTCGGCCTTGGTCTACTTCGCCTTCTTCCTCATGTTCTACCGCGAGGGCATGCCCGGCAGCATCTTGTTTTGCGGTGCCGCGGCGGTGGTCTATTTCGTGGTGGGCATCGGTCAGGGCGAAACGCCGCTGCCGGGCACGACGGCCAGCGTGGGCGAATCGGTGGTGCTGGCCTTGGTGTGGCTCTTCACGGCGGGCCTGCTGCGGGTGTACGTGCCGCGCGAACCGGAACACGCCCACCGCCTGCTCTTCTGGGGCACCGCGCTGCACGTGGTGGCCTACGGCGTCTCGGCCTTCGTGCACCCCTTCGACATCAGCTGGGCGCAACTGGGCGGTTGCATCGTGATGATCGGCTATCTGGGCATGCAGTGGATCGGGCGCCGCGCCAACACCTACCTGCTCATCAGCCTTTTTGCCATCTCGAGCGTGGGTTTCCTCTACACCTCGGACTATGTGCTCAACAACGCCATGAAGGACTATCAGCGCACGCGCATCCGTGTGCTGCTGGGCGTGGAGGAAGACCGCGACGCCTCGTACAACGTGACGCAATCGAAGATCGCGATCGGCTCGGGCGGCCTGTTGGGCAAGGGATTCATGAACGGCACGCAGACGAAACTCGACTATGTGCCGGAGCAAGACACGGACTTCATCTTCTGCACCGTGGGCGAAGAAGAGGGCTTTCTGGGCGCCGCGGGCGTGCTGGTGCTCTTCTTGCTGCTGATCTGGCGGCTCATCGCGCTGGCCGAACGGCAAACGTCGACCTTCGGGCGGGTGTTTGGCTACTCGGTGCTGTCGATTTTGCTCTTCCACGTGTTCATCAACATCGGCATGGTGCTGGGCATCGCGCCGGTCATCGGCATCCCGCTGCCCTTCTTCTCCTACGGCGGTTCGTCGCTGTGGGGCTTCACCCTGCTGCTCTTCATCTTCCTGCGCATCGACGCGGGTCGCAAACGATAACCGCGGCGGCCTCGGCGCGCGCTGCCCTTGCGGCGGCCCGGTGCCGGCACCCCGTCTCCCCTCCCCTCAACACATCCACTCGACTATGTCCTCCGAATCCCGTCGCCAAACCCTGCTGCGCAGCCTGCTCTTCGTGTTGCTGCTCGCCGTGGCCGGCGGCCTCATCTTCTTCCTCAAGCGCTCGACCGATGTGCCCCTCACCCCCGAAGGGCTCGCCGGTCGGGACAGCACGCGCCACATGGCGGTGCCCGACACCCTCGACAACGCCCCCGCCTCGCCCGCCGAAGCACCGGCCGAATCCACGCCCGCCGAAGACGTCAGCCCGGCGCCCGACCGCGACCCCGCCGAAGCGGGCTACGACGACGGCTACCTGAGCGGCAACACCGACGGGATGAACAACGACGAGCGCGCCACCTACGACGAGTCGTCGCAATATCCCACCCCCGACGAGCGCCAAAGCTACGCCGCGGCCTACCGCCGAGGCTATGCCGCGGGCTTTGCCGACGGCCGCAAGCAGGCAGTGGGCGCCGACCCGCGCAACGACAATGACAACGCGCACGACGGCGACGCCACCCCCGACGGCGACACGCGCACCGCCCCCGGTCGGCCCGACGCCACGCCGCGCTCCACCCCGAAACCCACCGCCCCGCGCCCCGACGCGCCGCGTCTCGCACCCAAAAACGCCCCCCGCCCGTGAACTACCGCGCCCTCATCGCCCGCCACTATCCCACCGATTCGCCACTGCGGCGGCTCCTGCTGCTCCACAGTGGACAGGTGTGCCGTCGCGCCCTCGACATCGCGCGCCGCCACCCCGAACTCGGGGCCGATCTCGCCCTGGTGGAAGCCGGCGCCATGCTGCACGACATCGGCATCTACCTCACTTCTGCCCCCGCCATCCACTGCCACGGCACGGCGCCCTACTTGATGCACGGCCCGCTCGGCGCCCAACTGCTGCGGGCGGAGGGCCACGAGGCGCTGGCCCGCATCTGCGAGCGCCACACCGGCACGGGGCTCACGGCGGCCGACATCCGTCGGCTCGAACTCCCCCTCCCTGCGGTGGACCTCCTGCCCGAAACGCCGGAAGAGCGCATCATTTGCTACGCCGACCTGTTCCATTCGAAAAGCCACCCGCTGCGTTTCCTCACGCCCTCGGAGGTGGAGGCACGCGTGGCCCGTTTCGGCACGGTGGGGCTCCGCACCTTCCGCCGCTGGCGCGCAGAGATGGAGTGAACCGCCCCCGCCGCCGGCCGAAAGGCGCCCGTCGACCGTAGGTTCTTCCGCGAAAAGCTCCCCTCGTCGCAGTCGGCACGACGAAACACCGACGCCGTCCGTAGGTTCTTCCGCGAAAAGCCCTGCACCCCGCAGTCGGCACGACGAAACACCGACGCCCTCCGCAGGTTCTTCCGCGAAAAGCCCTGCCCGCCTCAGTCGGCACGCCGAAAGGCGCCCGTCGACCACAGGCACCGCCGCACACATTATATATATAGTAACTTCGAAGCCCCGCCGCCCGTCGGCGCGCCTCCCAAGTCCCCACACACCTTGCATCTCCCCGCCCTTCGTCCCCTCGCCGCCCCGCTGGCGGCCCTGCTCCTCGGGCTACTCACCCTGGCCTGCCACACCGGCGCCCTGCTCACGGGCGACGGCCACCCCGGCACGCCCCACTCGCTCCCCCCCTCGGCCCTCGTGGGCGACAGCACCACGGGTGTGCGCTCCGCGGTCGCCCGCTTCGACAGCACCACCGCCGGCCGTCGCGCCGCCGCTGCCCTCGACAGCCTCAACGCCGCCGCGCGCCGCCTCAGCGCCCACCTCGATTCGCTGCGCCACGCCCATCCCACCGACAGTCTCGACGCGCGCATCGCCGCCGACTCCCTGGCCCTGGCACAAAACGCCCACCTGCGCCAAGCCGATTCCGCGGCGCTGGCCGACACCACGCGCCGCCGCCCCGACTCCCTGCGGGTGCGCAAAGCCGGCATCGACGCTCCGGTGCAATACGCGGCCAAAGACAGCCTCGTCTACGATGCCCACAGCGGACTGGCCTACCTCTACGGCGACGCCAGCGTGAAATACCAAAACATGGGCCTGAAAGCCGACTACATCACCCTGAACATGGACTCCTCGCTGGTGCGCGCCACCGGCGTGCCCGACAGCACCGGCCAAGCCCAGGGACAACCCGTCTACACCCAAGGGAGCGAAAAGTACGAAAGTCGCGAAATGGCCTTCAACTTCAAGACCAAAAAGGGCTTCATCAACGACGTGAAAACCACCCAAGGCACGGGTCTGCTCTACAGCGTGGACGCCAAACGCACGGGCGACGGCAACTTCTACCTCCAAAACGCCCAATACACCACCTGCGACGCCCCCCACCCCCACTTCTATCTCCAACTTACGCGCGCCAAAGTGACGCCGGGCAAAGAAACCTTCTTCGGCCCGGCCTATCTCGTGGTGGCCGATGTGCCCCTGCCCGTGGCCATCCCCTACGGCTTCTTCCCGGTCAACAAGAAATACTCCTCGGGCCTCATCATGCCCACCTACGGCGACGAGACCGCCCGCGGCTTCTACCTGCGCGACGGCGGCTACTATTTCGCCCTCTCCGACCGCATGGACCTCAAACTCCTGGGCGAAATCTACACCCGCGGCTCGTGGGGCCTCTCGGCCGAGAGCAACTACGCGCGCCGCTACAGCTATCGCGGCAATGTTTTCCTCTCCTACCTCACCACCGTGAACGGCGACAAGAACATGCCCGACTACACCAAGCAAACCTCGCTCAAAGTGCAGTGGAGCCACAGCTCCGACCCGAAGGCCAACCCCAACACCTCCTTCTCGGCCCGCGTGAATTTCGCCACGCAAAACTACGAACGCTCCAATCTCGCCTCCCTCTACACGCCGCTGGCCTACACCCAGAGCACCCGCGCCTCGTCGGTGAGCTTCAGCCACAGCGTTCCCTCGCTCGGCCTGTCGCTTTCGGCCTCGGCCAACGTGTCGCAAGACATGCGCAACGCCTCCCTCTCCGTCTCCCTGCCCGACGTTTCGCTCTCCGTGGCCCGCTTCTATCCGCTGCGCCGCAGCAAAGCCGTGGGCAAAGAGCGCTGGTATGAGAAAATCGCCCTCTCCTACACCGGCCAGATGACCAATTCGCTCTCCTCCTCCGAGTCGCAATTCTTCCACACCCCGCTGCTCAAATGGCGCAACGGCATGCAGCACCGCATCCCCGTCGAAGCCACCTTCCAACTCTTCAAGTACATCAACATCTCCCCCTCGTTCAACCTCAGCGGGCGCACCTACTTCTCGCGGCAGCGCAAAACGTGGAACACCGCCGCGGGCAGCGAGCGCACCGACACGGTCTACGGGTTCTACAACCTCTTCGATTGGAACGTGGCCCTCTCGGCCAACACCACCCTCTACGGATTCTACAAGCCCGTGCGCCTGCTCTTCGGCGATCGCGTGCAGGCCTTCCGCCATGTCTTCAAGCCCGCCGTGAGCTTCTCCTTCGCCCCGGACTTCACCGACGAGGCGCGCGGCTTCACCACCCACTACGTCCGCACCAACCCCGACGGCACCGTCTCCACCGTGAGCTATTCGCCCTACGCCATCGGAGCCTTCGGCTACCCCAACGCCACCCGACAGGGAACGCTCAACTTCTCGGTTTCCAACAACCTGGAAATGAAAATCAAGTCGGACGCCGACACCTCGGGCTTCCGCAAAATCTCGCTCATCGACGAACTTTCGGCCTCCCTCTCCTACAACCTCGCCGCCAAAGTCCGCCCCTGGTCCGACCTCAGCACCAACCTCCGCCTGCGACTCACCAAGAGCTACACCTTCTCGCTCGCCGCACAGTGGGCCACCTACGCCTATGAGTTCGACAACAAGGGCAACGTCGTCGTGGGCAACCGCACCGAGTGGAGCTACGGCCGCTTCGGTCGCTTCCAAGGCATGAGCCAAAACCTCTCCTACACCCTCAACGGCCAGAAACTCCTCACCCTCTTCGGCCTGCTCACGGGCCACGGCTGGGACAAACTCCTCCATCCCGACCGCGACGCCGACGCCGCCACACAGCCCCAGCGCAAGCACGGGCCCGACGACGAGGCCGACGCAGACGAAGAGCAGGGCGACCCGCAAGACGACGCCAACATCGACCCCATGCTCCGACGCAAACCCCAAAAGGAGCAGAAAGCCAAAGCCCGCGTCGACGAAGACGGCTATCTCCTCTTTGCCCTGCCCTGGAACCTCACCTTCTCCTACGGCATCTCCATGGCCGAAGACCGCGCCAAGCCCATCCACCGCGCCAACATGCGCTACCCCTACAGCTTCACCCAAACCCTCAACTGTTCGGGCAACATCACCCTCTCCAAAGGCTGGAACATCAACTTCACCTCGGGCTACGACTTCACGCGCCACGCCATCTCGATGACCACGGCCGCCCTCTCCCGCGACCTCCACTGCTTCCAAATGACGTGCAACGTGGTGCTCTACCCCTACTCCTCGTTCAATTTCTCCATCCGCGCCAAAGCCGCCGAACTCGCCGACGCCCTGCGCTACGAAAAGCGCTCGGCCTACTCGTCGAACATCGACTGGTATTGACCGCCTCCCCCCATTTCCCCGCGCCGGCTCCGCGCCGCCGCCCATCATCCGCCAACTCCGCAAGACCCGCCGCCCGTCTGCCGCAGCACCCCCGCCCCGGCCGACCCGCAGCACCCGTCTCGCCCTTCACACACTCCACCTACCCTTAAAACCCTTCACACCATGCGCACCCTGCTCCTCGCTGCCGTCGCCCTCCTCGGCCTCGCCGCCCCCACCCTCCTCACCTCGTGCGACAACGACACCCCCAATCAGCTCCACCAGCTCAACTTCATCCCCCTCCAATCGGGCGGTCGACTCTGCTACGCCGACCAGTCCACCGACACCGTCGGGCTGCAAAGCACCGACTCGTGGACCCTCGCCGTCGCCACGCCCCAAGGCACCCCCGCCTGGCTCACCGCCGCGCCCGAATCGGGTCGTGTCGAGGCCAACCACTTCGTCACCCAGCCCCTCGCCCTGCGCTTCAGCGCCAACACCACCGGCGCCCCCCGCACCGCCCGCCTCAACGTCACCGCCGCAGCCGGCACGACCCGCACCATCGGCCTGCCCGTGGTGCAACTCCCCTGGCTCGACATCCGCCGTCCCGCCCCCACCATGCTGCGTCCCACCGCCGAGACCGACACCCCCGCGTCGGCTCCTCGAGCCCAGCGGCTCCAGTTCCCTGACGCCACCCCCGTCTTCATTGAGCCCCTCCCCTACAAGGCCGGCACCGTGGTTTGCGGCTTCGTGCTCTACGACACGACCGATCCCGCCCACCACAGCCTCACCTCCGACGCCTCTTGGCTCATCCTCTCCGCCGCCGATGCCACCCCCGCCGCCGGCCACCACGAAGTGACCCTCACCTTCACCGAAAACCCCGACCACGCCCCTCGCACCGCCCGTCTCGCCCTCACCTCGGCCGGCGTCACCACCTACATCACCTACACCCAGGCGGCCAAACCCTGATGCCCGCCCACCCCGCGGCCCAACGCCGCACCGTGTAGGCCCCCCTCGTCGCTCGGCGCGTGGGCGGCGGGCGTAGCATGTCCCGCCGCCCGCGCCCCCTCCGCCGGGCAGCGTGCCGACCTCGCGGCCCTGAGCACACACCCCACCCTGCGGCCGTCGGCGCCGCCCACCTTTGTCCCACCTTCCCCACCTTTCCTCACCCATGCACCGCCTGCTCCTCCTCCCCACCCTCATCGGCCTCCTGCTCCTGGGCAGTTGCAACAGCGACAGCGAAACCAACTTCCACCGCCTCGCCCTCGGCCCCACGCACTACGGCGAAATCCGCTGGTATGCCGACCAAACCACCGACACCCTCCGCCTCGTCAGCACCGACTCCTGGCACCTCAACCTCACCTACCGCACCCCCGCCGACAGCACCCGCCTGCTCTTCGCCCCGCGCCGCTTCGACCTCCCCGCCGGCACCACCGCCGCGCAAAGCCTGCCCCTCGTTGTGCGCCTCGCCCCCAACACCCTCGGGCGCACCCTGGCCGGCACCCTCACCCTCACCGCCGCCACCCCCGTGCTGCGCCCCATCGAGGTGCACTTCTTCCAGTTCCCGCACCACAACGTGGACTATCCCTCCGCCCAGTACGACGACGCCACAGAAAGCACCTACTTCGCCGAAAACCACCGCGCGGCCGACACCACCGCCTACCTGCGCTTCACGCTCTACGACCGCGACACGCCCTCCCACCGCCTCACCTCCGACGCCTCCTGGCTCACCGTGCCCGACTCCCTCGCACAGCCCGGTCCCGGTCGGCACCAAGTGAAGCTCGCCATGCGGCCCAACCTGCACCTTGCCGCCCGCACCGCCCACCTCACCCTCACCGCCGGCGGCGTCACCACCCGCATCGCCTACACCCAGCGCGGCGCCACCACCGGCAGCCCCACCCCCTCCGGCAAGTAAAGCCCTCCCCACACGGGCGGCGGGTGCCCACCCAAGGCAAATGCCCCGCACGGCACCGAACGCTCAAGGCCACATACCGAAAATCTGCCCGCCCAAGCCCAACGTGCCCGCCCGCACGGACGGCCACGCCCCCACGGCACCCATCCGCCTGCGCCCGCTCGCGCCCGCCTTCCGCTCCACCCCGAAAACTCCCGCGCCCCCGGCGCAAAACCCCGAATCTTCACGCCACAGCCCCCGAGTTATGCTCCTGCTCCCCCTCCTTTTCTCCGCCGCCCTCGCCGCAGCGCCCAAGGCCCACGCCCAGTCCGGCACCCCCCGTTTCGCCACGGCCGCCGCAATCCCCGCCCGCGTCGACTCCCTCGCCCTGTCCAAGGCCGATCCCGCCCTCCACAGTCTCCTCCTCGCCGACGCCCCGCACGCCCTCCGCGCCGGTGCCGACCCCGCGGCCGACACGCTCCGCACCGCCGTCTACGTTGAGACCAGCGCGCCCGCCGACCGCCTCGCGGCCGACTACCCCGCGGCACAACCCCGCGTCCTCTCCGAAGGGCTCCTCGCCCTCACGGCCGACGTCGCCACGCTGCGCCGCCTCGCCACCGACGCTCGTGTGCAGAGCCTCACGCCGCGCCGCACCTTCGCCCCGCTGCTCGACAAAGCCCGCCGCGCCGCCGACGTCGACCGCGTGCAAGCCGGCACCCAACTCGACACGCCCTTCGACGGCCGCGGCGTGATCATCGGCATCATCGACCGCAGTTTCGAATATCGCCACCCCGCCTTCCTCGACAAGGAGGGCCGCAGCCGCATCATCGCCCTGTGGGACCGCAGCGGCTACACGCCCACACGCGACGGTTCGCTGCCGGTCGACAGCACCACCATCGTCGACGGCACCGACCACGTCGATTTGCAAGGCGGCGGCCACGGCACGCACGTGGCGGCCATCGCCGCCGGCAGCGAAGTGGGCAACCACTTCCACGGCGTCGCCCCCGGCGCCTCACTCCTCCTCATCCCCTCCACCTTCGAGGGCGCCGAGGTGATCGAAGACGTGCGCTTCATCAGCAGTTTCGCCCGCCGTCGCCACATGCCCTGGGTCACCAACCTGAGCTTCGGCTCGCAAATCGGTCCGCACGACGGCACCACGCCCTACGATCGCACCCTCTCCGCCCTCACCGGCCCCGGGGGCATCATCGTCGCCGCCATGGGCAATGAGGGCATCGACGACCTCCACGTGGGCGCCACCCTCCAACCCGGACAGACGCGCTACGTGCGTTTCACCCGCACCAAAACCGGCGAAGACGGTGTCTATCCCGATGCCGAACTCGCCCTCTGGGGCCAAACGCCCGACCGCGCCGTGCGCTTCAAACTCCGCCCCTACGTCCTCACGCAGGGCAAACTCCTGCCCATGGACGCCGCCTTCTGGCAACGCTGCGCCGACATCCGCTCGGGTGCCGACCGCCACAACCTCAAAGAGCACTGGAGTGTGCGCCTGCACGTGAACCGCGTGCGCGTCGACCTCAACGATCCCGCCGCCGAAGTGGTCTTTGCCATCAGCCTCCCCGCTTCGGTGCGGAGCGAACGCACCTTCCACTTCTGGTGTGAGCGCCACCAAGGTCGCTTCTCCCCCACCGCCGTGCCCGGCCACGCCGCCGAGCACCTCGCCCCCACCGCCGACTACCTCGTGGGCGAAGGGGCCGCCACCATTCCCTCGGCCATTGCGGTGGGTAGTTTCACTTCGCGCAAGGACTACCCCGATGCTCTCCACCCCACGCCCCGCGGCAACCGCCCCAACGTGGTGCTCAACGGCATCGACCAGGTGGGTTTGCGCAGCTACTTCTCGTCCAACGGCCCGGGCCTCGACACCCTCCGCGTGCGCCCCACCGTCTTGGCCCCCGGCAGCATGGTGTGCAGCGCGCTCAATGCCCTCGCACCGGGCTTCAACCCGGAGGCCAAAACCACCTTCATCGCCGATGTGCTGAAGCGCGGCGACCGCACCTACTATTATGGCGCGATGCAGGGCACATCGATGGCTTCGCCCTTCGTGGCAGGCTGCGTGGCGCTGTGGTTGCAGGCCAGTCCCACCCTCACACCGGCCGACATCACCGACATCATCCGCCACAGTGCCCGCCGTCCCTCCGTGATGCAAAAAGCCGAGTGGACGCCGCTCTACGGCTACGGCCGCATCGATGCCTACAAGGGTCTGCTGCTTGCGCTGAAACACGCGGCCACCACGGGCATCGCGCGCCCCGGTCACTCGGCGGCGCCCGTCTCGCTGAGCCTGACGCCCGAGGCCTGGCGCATCCTCTTCAACGCGCCCGAGTCGCAAGCCGTGGTCACGGTCTCTGCGCTCGACGGCCGCACGCTCTTCAGCCGCACGCTCTCGCGCCCTGCCCAGGGTAGCGAAGTCGTCATCACACCGGCCGACCTCCCCTCCGCCGCCCCGGGCATCCTCCTGCTGCGCATCGTCACGCCGGGCGCCGTGGTCACCCGCAAACTCGTGAACCCCGCCCGCTGACGCCCGCGTTTTCCACGAACGCCCGCGCAGCAAGCACCGCACCACCTTGGTTTTCAAGCGAATGCTTCGACTGCCGGTGCTACTCGGCCGCGATGATCCGCTGACCGCTCGGCGAAAAGCACCGCACCGCCTTGGTTTTCAATTGAATACTTTGGCAAAAAGCCCTGCACCGTCCCACCCTTTCTCACCGTTTCACCCCCATGTCCCGACTCCTCCTCCCACTCCTCGCCCTCCTGCTCCTCGTCGGTTGCGACGCCGTGGAGCGCCCCGACCGCTGGCGCGAAGACCCCGCCCCCATCGTGCCGCGGCGCAACGTGCTGCTCGTCGACTTCACCGGCCAACGGTGCAGCAACTGCCCCGCCGCCGCCGACCTCCTGCACAGCCTCACCGCCGGACCCGCCGGCGCCCGCATCATTGCCGTCTCCGTCCACGGCGGTGCGCTCGCCCTCTCCACCGATGCCTCGCCGCGCGGCCTCGCCGGCCCCGATGCCCGCCGCCTCACCGACGAAGCCCGCGTCAGTTCCTGGCCCCAAGGCACGGTCGACCGCCCCGTCGGGGGCACACTGCTGCGCCCCTCCGCCTGGAATGCCGCCCTGGCCGAGCATCTCGCCCTCGCGGCCGACGCCGACGCAGCGGCCCAGCAGTCGCTCGTGGCCGACGCCCACGTGGCGCTCGCCACGCGCACCCTCTCCTACACCCTCCGCCCCCGCCACCTCACCGACGCCGCGGGGCAGGCCGATGCCGAAACGTATCTTCACCTTTGGTTGGTCGAAGACAGCATCACGGCCCCGCAAACGTTGGCCGACGGCACGGAACGCGCCGACTACCTCCACCGCCACGTGCTGCGCCTCGATCTCACCGGCCCCGCCGCCCACCGTCTGGCGGCACCCCGCCCGGGCAGCTCGGCTCCGGCCATGACGCGTCCCGCCGCCACCCCGCAGGCCAATGCGCTCACCCGTTCGGCAGCAACTCCCACCCGTTCGACCGACGCCCGATCCGCTGCATCGTCTCCCCCCTCCCCGCAGTCGGCCGATTTCACCCGTTCGGCTGGAACTGCCCCCCGTTCGACCGACGCCCGATCCGCGGCAGCGTCCCATTTCGCCCCGTCGGCAGCAACTCCCCTCCCTGCCTCCGTCGGCAGCAGCGCGGCAGCGCAACCCACCTCGCCCGGAAGCCCCGGCACCGTGGCCGGTGCCGATCCCTACCGCGTGCACGGCGAAATAAAGCTCCCCATCGGTCTCGGTTTGTCAGCACGTTTCGCCACCACCACGCGCTTCAATCTCCGCCGCCTCACGCTCGTGGCCTTCCTCACCCGCGGTGTCCATGGCCCCGTGGGTGCTGTCGCCGCCACCCGCGTCGAAGTCCGCTGATCCCCGCCCTCCGTCGGCACACGCCTGCCCATTTCCCGCACCCAACCCGAGCATTCGAATCTCCACCTCGGGCCCGTCGCCTCGCACCTGCCCACTTCCCGCGCCCAACCCGAGCATTCGAAATCGCCCCACGGGCTTGTCGGCACGCACGTCCCCGCGTCGGCATCCACCCTCGCCATTTGTAAAATCATTTCGCCCAGCCCCACCCATGATTCTCCGCCATTTCCACATTTTCGCCCACTCGTCCGCCCACACGCCCCGCACGAGCACGTGTTCCGCCCCCTGCAGCGGCGTCCAAGCCCCCGCCCGTCTTCGCACCGCCCGCCACGTCGGTCTCCTCCTCGCCCTGCTCTTCGCCCTCGTCCTCGGCAACCTGCCCGCCGATGCCCGACTGGTGTTGCGGCGCGCCGACAGCTTGCTCTCCCCCCTCGACACCGTGCGCCTCAGTGTCGTGGCCCAGCGCACCGAATACCCCTCCGACGATCCCGCCGACCCCCGCCCGTTTGTCGTCATCGACTTCTCCTACCCCGACCTCTCGGCCTACACCGTGGGCACCGACGGCTCCGCGCTCACCGCGCCCCTCGATTTCAGCGCCACAGTCGAGAACCGCGCCGACATCGCCCTCCGCTGGTGCGGCCTCACCCACGAGTGCACCCTCCTCTCGACGCGCGGCGAGAGCGAAACGCGGCGTGCGCGTCTCACCCCCGACGTGCCGCGCCTTCCCCTCGAACTCGAGGGCCACTTCGCCGACAGCACCTACGGCCACGCCGTGGCGCTCCTCACGCTCACCCCCACTCCCACCGCCTCCACCCGCGCGGTGAGCACCGACGACCCCACATCCACCGTCGACGCCCCCACGCGCTACGTGATTCGCTTCACCTACGCCGCGCCCTCGGCCCTGCCCCGCATCGCCGCCCCCCTCGCGCCGACCACGCCCCTCTACGATCTCGCCGGTCGCCGCGTCGTGCGCCCCCTTCCCGGCCACATCTACCTCCGCGCCGGCCGCAAGTTCGTCGCGGAGTGACCCATCATGTACCCGAAAACGCCAAAACGGGTACATGAGAAACCTATTATGTACCCGAAATCGCCAAATCGGGTACATGAGACCGCCCCTCTCCCCCGTTCCATCTCCCTTGTCCCCTTTCACCCAGCCGAACATGCTCAAGAAACACACCCTTTTTGAAATTCGCCATCTTCGAGAATCAGAAGACCGCGTCGAATTCAAGAAAGCCAATCAGGGACTTTTCTCCTACAATGGTTCGGGGAAAAGCAAAGCCACCGACCGCCGCAAATGCATTTTGGGCTATGTGGTGGCGTTTTGCAACGAAGGTGGAGGCGAATTGATCTTCGGTGTCGACGATGCCTACCCTCATCGCTCCAAAACCAAGACGAGCACGGAAAAGACACGACCGACACATTCACAGACAACGTGCTGTGAACCAACACATTGGAAATACGTCCAAAACGCGTCCAAGATAACGCCAAAAACAGCGAAATCAGCGCAAATTCAGTGCGAATTTCAACCGTAGCAACCTCATTTTCAACAAACTACGAATACGTCCAAAACGCGTCCAAGACACTTTCACCACACAAGTGCACCATTCGCACGCCCAATCTCCGGCTCGCCCTCGCCGATTGCCCCTCCTTCCCCGACTTGCCCTGTGTGAAAACGAACAGCTTTCAGCAAGTGCTTAAATAGCCCCCGCCCCCCAAGCCCAATGACACTATGGAAAGACTCAAAATCTCCACCTCCGTCGGACTTTTCCGCGTGCCCACCGACGATATTGCCTACATCGAGGCCTCCGGCAACTACTGCGACGTGCATCTCTTCAACGGCGAATCCGTGACCATGACGTTTCAGTTGCACTACTTCGCCGAAGTCCTCGGCATGCTGCAACAGAATTTCTTTCTACGCGTGGGCAAAAGCCTGATCGTGAACAAAAATTTCGTTTACGCCATCAACGTCACCAATCAAGAACTGAAACTCATGGACTATCGCGCCCACCGCAGTTTCAGACTCAAAGCTTCGAAGGAAGCCCTCAAAGAATTGAAGAGCGTTTTGGAACTCGAACACAAATGACTATGGAACACACCGAAGACAACCCCCTCCAAGAGCAGCCCCTCTTCACGATCGAGCACGAAACCGACGACCCCACCGCAGAAGCCGTGGGCGAAGTCCCCATCATCACCATCGAGCGCTACAATGTGGAGGACGAACGGCAACTCCCCCCGCCGGTGAAAAAGCGCAGCGCCCTCCGAACGTGGAGCCTCCGCCTCCTGTGGTTCGTGAGCGCCGCCGTGCTCCTCGTCGGCCTCTACGCCGCCACGCGCCTATACAACTATTATTATAACCTCGGCGTGAGCATCTCCGTCTCGCCCACGGACAACCTCCGCAAACTCGACCACATGCGGATGGAAAACGGCCCCTCGGAAGTGCTACTCAAGCGCGACTCCGTGCTCGGCGTGGCGCTCGACATCTACGAGTGGCACAACGTCAAGGCCGAACTCACCCTCGCCGAGCCCGACACAGCCGACCACAACGTGCTCCTCTACACCCGCACCGCCGACTACACCGCCACCGGCGAATACATCGGTTCGTTGGTGGTAGACGGCGAGGAGAAACAGCGCGACGTCTCGCGTCTCGGCTACTGCGCCCTCAAAAACGGGTACGCCGTCATCGGCATCTCGCGCTTCGACGACCTCCGGCGCGCCATGGTCGACGCCGACGGCTCCTACTTCCGCCAGTTTGTCCTCGTTTCCGACGGCCAACTCCCCCCGCGCTTCACCCTCCACGGCAAAGTGGAGCGCAAAGCCCTCGTTCGCACCGCCGACGACCGCCTTTGCGTCGTCGCCACGCGCCACCCCGAAACCCTTTGGAGCTTCGCCGACGCCTTGCGCGAATACGGCTACGTCGATGCCATCTATCTCACCGGCGGTAACCAGAGCGGCTTCTACCGCGCCCCCGACGGCACGCCCTATTTCACCGAAGAAGCTGCCCGCTATCGTACTGACAAGCACCACGGCGTCGCACCTTGGCTCGTACTCCGCAAACGATAAGTCCCAACGCCGCCCGAAATCACCACAAAGGTTCATCCGACTGCCCCCTCGCGCGTCGGATGAACCCTTTTTTTATCCCTCGACCACAGAAGTGCTCACCCCATCTCGCCCAAACCCCTCATGCACTGCCCCCACAACCAAAACACCACCGCCACGCCCCGAAAGCGCTCCCCTTCTCCCTCCTCGAAGCCCCACAAAATCACCCATTTGCGCGGACTCCGAAAGCGGCGAGCGTCAATTCATACAGCAAACCCGCCATTTCATACAACGCCCCTCCAAAAG
>ERZ772962.221-NODE-221-length-31455-cov-14.935096_pt1 | contig 31455 bp, 27 predicted proteins | sample MGYA00580676_ERZ772962 | MGnify/ENA primary metagenome ERZ772962 (study PRJEB29015, sample SAMEA2738049) | human oral metagenome | biome: human oral; feature: human-associated habitat; material: saliva | place: China | collected 2230 ...
CGAACTCGGTCATAATCGCCCGATAATCCGAAATATCGTAGCCATTATCGTCATTTGGCGAGGCATAGATCGGGGAAAGCCAGATAACATCTATACCCAGCTTCGCCAGGTACGGGATTTTTTCGGTGATGCCGGGCAGATCGCCGATGCCGTCACCGTTGGAATCGTTGAAGGAACGCGGGTAAATCTGGTACACAACGGGCTGCTGCCACCACTGAATTTCGGTTTTCATGGGCTGTCCTTCCGCGGAATATATATCAAATAAAGGTCTGAAAGCGGGATCGTCGCTCAGCTGCGGCACCCTGCAGCTACCGCACTATCCGGGTTGAGCCTGTGACGGCATCGGCACGGGGTGCATCCTGGCGGTGGACTCGAAACTCGACTCGTCAAACTCCACCAGCACGCCACTGTGATCAGAAATCGCCTCAGGAGAATTATCGCAGAATACCACCGCATGCGAAAGAACCTTCACCGCGCGGTCGGCAAACACGAAGTCAATGCGCTTGGCATCCTCCTGCCCTTCCCACCCGGCAATCTCGCGATGTACGGTGAATTCACCATCGGTATGCTCGGCAATCTCACGGGTATCCACCAGACCGGAAGAAAGCACCAAATCGTACCCTTCGCCACGCACCTGCGCCGCCGCGTTGAAATCGCCGCCCAGCAGAACGGGCGCATCCTGACCGCACTCGGTGAGGGCCTGCGAAAGCCGCGCAAACTCCTGCGCGAAAAGCGGTTCGCCCTGAAAATCCCACCACGACATATGGGTGCTTGCGCACCATACGGAACCCGCATCGGTACCCACCCGAACCGCGAGAGAAGACCTGCGTTCAACCCGGTCGTAGCTGTACTGCGGGCTCATTACAATAGGCTCGATGCGTTCAATAGGCACGCGGGAAAGCACAGCCACACACTCGTCATACCGATCCCACCCAATATGTGTTTCGGTCAGCGCCCATTTGTATTGAAGCCCTAAATCAGCCAGGAACCGAACCAGCAGCAGTGCATAATTATCCTCGCGGATAGGAATACCAGCCCCACCCTGGTACCCCAGTGGAGTATCCACAATAGGGGAGTGCAGGTACTGATTGACCTCCTGCAACGCAATAACATCAACCCGATGGTGGGCGATAAAACGGGCAAGCTCATGAATCTTAACGATCTGGTGAGGCTCGCACCAGCTGTGGGTATTCAAGGTAAGAAAAAGCATAGGTATGTAGTTTTCGAGAGGTCGTGCGTTCAATAACACCGCGCCACCTGCCACGGTGGGGCGGGCTACGGTTACATGCTACAGAGAAACACCGTTTCAAAGCACTAAAAAACCGTGACGGTAGGTTAGTATTTTTACCCGGTACCGGGAGATGTTTCATGTTATGAAAAAACATGTCTAATCTCCCGCAACATACGTGTAGCCCCGCCAAAAGGTGGGATGATGGTGCCATTCAAATACTGATGACATTCGCGCGGGCGCGTGTGCCTGCGTATTTTCTCGTAACCCGAAAGGCGTAAGCCTCATGATGGAAAAAGTTCAGAGGTTCGGTTCGGCCATGCTGGCCCCCGTGCTTCTTTTTGCCTTCGCCGGTTTGGCGGTTGGTATTGGTAAAGTTGCCACCCTAGAGAACATCGTTGGTCCTCTAGCTAATGAAGACACGATGTGGTTTAAAATCTGGGATGTCTGGCTCTCTGGTGCCTGGACCGTCTTCACTCAGATGGAGCTGCTCTTCGTGCTCGGCCTGCCGATTGCGCTCGCTAAGACCGCAAACGCCCGCGCCGTGCTCGAAGCTGGCATGGTCTACCTGACCTTCAACTACCTGAGCGGAACAATGCTCAAGTACTGGGGCCAAGACAGCGGTGGTATCTTCCAGCTCAACTACGGAGTGGATATTTCCGAGTCCGCCGCCGGTACCGGCCTGAAAATGATCGCCGGTATTAAGACCATTGACACCGGTATCTTTGGTGCGATTATTATCTCCGCCATCGTGGTGTGGGTACATAACCGCTGGTTCGACAAGAAGCTGCCCGACTTCCTGGGTATTTTCCAGGGCACCCAGTACGTGTACGCCGTGTGCTTCTTCCTCATGTTCCCCGTCGCGTTCCTCTTCACCCTGCTGTGGCCCTACGCCCAGCACGGTATTGAAAGCATGCAGGGGTTCTTCATCGCCTCCGGCGCGCTCGGTGTGTGGATCTACACCTTCTTGGAGCGCTTCCTCATCCCGACCGGTCTGCACCACTTCATCTACTCGCCGTTCATGTTCGGCAACGCCGTAACCCCCAACGGCATTGCGAAGGACTGGCCGACCCACCTGAGCGAATTCGCGCAGAGCGATAAGCCCCTGCGTGAGCTCTTCCCCGGCGGCGGTTTCGCACTGCACGGCAACTCCAAGGTGTTCGCACCGGCAGGTATTGCGGCGGCCTTCTACACCACCGCACGGCCCGAGAAGCGTAAAGAGGTTCTCGCCCTGGTGCTGCCTGTGAGCCTCACCGCGATGCTCATCGGCATTACCGAGCCGCTGGAATTCACCTTCCTGTTCGTGGCACCCCCGCTGTTCGCAGTGCACGCTGTGCTGGCTGCAACCATGGCGTCGATCATGTACATGTTCGGGCTTTCAGGCAACATGGGCGGCGGTTTGCTGGATAACTTCATCTTCCTCAACTGGGTTCCGCTGTGGCAGAACCACTGGCCGACCTACCTCATGCAGATCGGCGTGGGCCTGTGCTTCACCGTCATCTACTTCCTGCTCTTCCGCTTCCTGATCCTGAAGTTCGACTTCAAGACCCCAGGTCGTGAGGCTGAGGGCGGCGAAACGAAGCTGTACTCGAAAGCCGAGTACAAGGCCGCCAAGGCTGCCGAGAAGAAGGGCGGCGCATCCGCAGAAGACGGCGACACTGACCTGTACGCACCGCGTGCGGCTGGTTTCCTTGAACTGCTCGGCGGCGCCGACAACATCACCACCGTGAACAACTGCGCCACCCGCCTGCGCGTATCGGTGGCCGATGAATCCCTGGTCGACACCTCAGATGCCGCGTTCAAGGACGCCGGTGCTCTGGGTATCGTACGCAAGGGTAAGGCATTCCAGGTGATCGTGGGCATGGACGTTCCGCAGGTTCGCGAGCGTTTTGAAACCATGGTGAACACCAAAGCCTAAAACGTGAGCTGGGCTAAAACCCGCTTCACTCGATAACACCACAAGGCTCCTGAGCCGCAGACGTTGTAATATTTTTAATATTGCTTGTCAGCGATTCAGGAGCCTTGAGTGGATTTACAAGATGTGGTGAATGCAAACCAGCACCGCTTCAGCGGTACAGAGCGCGAGATTCTGGCGTTTATGCTCGACAACGAAAAGTTCGTTGCCGAAGCCACCATCAGCTCCCTCGCGCACAAAACCTACACCTCAACCAGCTCCATTATTCGCCTCACCAAGAAACTGAACTTCTCAGGCTTTGCGGAGCTGAAATACTTCATCAAATCCTCCCTCACCCGCTCCGAACCCTACAACCCCAGGTTTATTGAGAGCGGTAAAGAAGACATCCTGCGAACCTACGACTACCTCGAACACATGGAGCTGTCGAAGCTCATCGAAAAAATGCACGACGCCCGCACCATCTACTGCTTCGGCACCGGGTACGCCCAACGCAACGCCGTGCAAGAGTTCGCCAAATCCATGCAGGTGTGCGGCAAATTCTGCCACGTCATCCCAGCCCGCAACGAGTTTGAGAGTACCATGACCTCCATGACCACCAACGATTTGGTGATCCTCGTATCGTTCTCCGGGCAGACAGAGAACATGCGCGAACACGTGAAAATGCTTGCCCTGCGCAAAATCCCCATGGTTGCGGTCACCGCCCTCGGAGTGAACTACATGTCCTCCCACGCCGAATACTCACTGCACTACCAGAGCACCCCCACGCAGATCACCGGCCAGCGCGGCCCCTACAACTCATTCGTGGCGCTCTCAGTGCTGCTGGACTACCTGGTGCGCCGGTACATCGACCACATTGAGACCCGAAACCCCCAGCGGCAGCCCGGCGGAAACGAAACAGACCCGGGCACCGGCCCGGCAGAACCCACCGCCGACTAACCCCCAGAAAGCACACAAGACATGAACATCTTCGCCGCGCTTGACGACGACCGTAAACTCCGCCGTTTCCTCTTCTGGTACTGGCTCCTGGTGCCCTTCGCGCTCTTCGCCTGGATTCTGCTTGGCGCCGCGAACTCCAATATGACCTTCCAGCAGGCGCTTAACATCCCCTTCTTCGCTGTCGCGTTCCTCAACGGGTGCCTGACGATCCTGCTCGCAGGACTCTTCAAACTCGCTGGAAGCGAAAACGAACGCACCGAACGCGTCTTCACCCTCTACGCCCTCGCGGTGCAGATAGTGGTGGGGAACCTGCCCGGCGCGCTCGCCTGCTACCTGCTGCTGCGCGCCACCCGCGACTGGGACGAGACCGAAAAATTTGCGCCCACCTACCGTTGGGTCCTCATCGCCGCCATGGTATTTTTGGGGATGGTGAGTCTGCTGGTTCTTGCGGCGAACATCCGCCTCTGGACAAGCTAAGCACACACCTTAGCTGCTACAAGGCCGCATAGGAAGGACGAACCGCAGAAACTACGGCACTATAACGCGCCACGGTGGGCTGCCCGCGAAACGCTGAACCCATCCGCCCGGCAAAGACACGAGGCGCACCCACCCGGCCCGTATGATATAAGAACGTGCAGAATACAACACACCCAAGGACGCACACGACGTGAACGGAACCCCCGAGACCCCCCAGGGCGCGCCCAGGACGGGAAACTCGCCAACCTCAGAACCCGCGCCGGCACCCAACCCCGACGGGCCCCCTGAGGCACTGCCGCCGCACCTTGACCCCGCCAGCCACAGCTTCGACCCAGCGGCGGGGCTGGAACGCTGGGCGGAACAGATGGACATCTACACCGGCCCGGACGCGATGCTCAACTTTAACCGGGTTGACTATGTGCACATCGACCTCACCGCCGCAAACCCCTCCGGACTCGCCCAGCTGCTGGCCGGGCGGAAAACCCGCCTGTCCACCATTCTGCGCGAAAAAAGCCTGCTGGAGGAAGGGATGCGTGCCGCCCGCACCCTGCGCACCAAAATCTATGAGCTGTCCACCGACCACGGGCTAGACTCCGGGTACTTTGTGGCCGGTACCGCCTCCTGGCTCTCACGCTCCACCCGCGAGCACACCGTCTCCTACGAGAAACGGTTTATTGCCCCTATCCTCATGGCGCCGCTGAGCATCACCCCGCACCCCAGCAGCGACGACTACGAGCTGCGCCTTGCCGGTGCCGCGCGGCTTAACCCCGCCATGGTGCGCCAAATCAAACAGGAATACGATATTGACTTGGGCACCATGGACGTGGCGCAGCTGGCCAATTCCATGTCCCGCCTTGACCCCGAGCCCGTAATTGAGCGGATGCGCGCCACCACCGGGAACATCCCCGGGATGGCCATCGAATCACGGTTCTTCATCTCAACATTCGCCGACCTCAAAGAAAGCATGGGCGAGCTGCCGCACACCGCCCACACGCCGTTGGTGCGTGATATTGCCGCGCTCAAAGTCCCTGGGATGCAGCCGAGCATCCGCCCGTTGGTGCAGAACCAGCCCCCTCATGACGACCGTGACCCGCAGCGGGAGACGCAGCTGCTTGACGCCGACCCGGCCGCGCAGACCATTCTTGATGCGGCCGCCAGCGGCAACTCGTTCACCGTCACCGCCGCCCCCGGCACCGAGCCGCTACGCACCGCCGTGAATATTGCTGCGACCCTCGCGGGGCAGGGCAAATCTGTGCTTGTGGTGGGGGAGAAACGATCCACCCTGGCCGATTTCACCGCGCTGCTTGAACGCAACGGTATTGATTCCCTCCGTTTTGATGTGCTCACCGACCGCGACGCCGAAGGCCAGCGCGCTGAATTCATCCAAGCCATTGTGCGCAACGAAACCGCTGCCGTACCCGAGGAAGAGGAGACCACCGCCGAGCTGCTTGAAACCCGCCGCCGCCTGCATAGGCATACCGAGGCTTTGCTCTCGCACGAGCCGTACTGGAATATCACCACCTACCAGGCGCTGCAGACCCTCGCCGAACTCACCTCACGGAACGAGGCGCCCGCAACCGGTGTACGGTTTAGCCGCCGCATGCTTGATCGGCTGCTCGAACGCGAGAACCTTGCTCACGACCTCACCCGCCTCGCGGAGTTGGGGGCGTTCACCCCGGCAGCCCGCACCTCCCCCTGGTACCGTGCCCGCCTGGCCAACGACGAGGAGACCGCTGACGCTTACGCACTGGTTCTCACCCTCAAATCCTCCCTGCTGTCTCTGCGGGAGGCTATGAGCCGACTCAGCCGCACCACCGGGTTACGGCTGGGCCGCACTATCACCGACTGGCAGGGGCAGCTGCGTATTCTGCAGCGCATCCGGGAAACCCTGAAACAGTTCCGCCCCACCGTGTATGACCGGCCCGTCACCGACCTGATAGCGGCCACCGCGACCGGGGCGTGGCGCCGCGAAAACGGCATCGAAATGAGCAGTATGCAGCGCTCCCGCCTGCGCCGCGCTGCTAAGGAGTACATCCTGCCGGGGGTGAATATTGGCGACCTGCACGAGCAGCTGCGGATTGTGCAGGCTGAACGCGCAGAGTGGATCCGGCACACCGCCGCCCCACGCACCCCGCAGATCCCTGAGAACCTTGATGCGCTTGTCACCGCCTGCAATTCCCTCATGAAAGAGTTCGACGGGCTGCGAATCGTGCTGGATGACTCCCCGGAAGGCACCGACTTTACCCGCACCACCCTGGACGCGCTCGAACAGCGTTTGGACGCGTTACTGGCCGACCGGGTGCTGCTGATGAGCCTGCCCGAGCGGGATACCCTCACCGCGCGCCTGCTGTGCCTGGGCCTGGATGAGCTCATGGAAGATTTGTACGCCCGGCAGGTGCCGGCACGGCTGGTGGCCGCTGAGCTGGAGCTGGCCTGGTGGCAGTCCGCCCTTGAGGAGCTGCTGCACGACCACGAGGGGCGAATCCTGGGCGGGCAGGCGCTTCGCGGCATTGAGTCCCGGTTCCGCCGCGCCGACTACGCCCACATGCTGGGTGCCGCCTCACGACTGCTGGAGTGCACCCGGCAGCTGTGGAACGACCGGATCGACACCCACCATGAGCAGGCGGCGTACCTTAAAAGCCAGCTGCGCGGGCATGAGTTTGTGCTTCAGCAGTTATTGGAGCACGCCCCAACGATGGCGAGCACCCTGCTGCCGATTTGGACGGCCAGCCCCTTCGCGTTGGCACGTCACGTTCCGCCCACTATGCGTTTTGACGCTGCGATCTTATTGGATTCCGAATCGACGCCGCTGGCGGCAAACCTGCCCGCCATTACCCGCGCTGAGGCGGTGATCGCCCTCGGTGACCCGCACTCCGGGTACCCGGCCCCGTTTATTGTTTCGGCACCGGCGACGGGGGCACCGGCACCGGCAACGAAACAGCTTGAGAGCACCTTTGACGCGCTCTCGCAGGTGGTGCCCTCGCTGCACCTGGCGCAGCTGGGGCGGGCCATGGACCCGGTGACCTTTGACTATTTGAACCGTGAATTTTACGGGGGGCAGCTGCGGCAGCGCTCGGTGAGTGATGCCGCCTCCGAACCGAAGCCGACCCTTAGCGTGGAGTACATTGATACGCGCGGGAAGGTGAGCGATAACGCCAACCAGGAATCGCCCAGTTTTGAGGTGGAACGGGTGACCTTACTGGTGCTGGAGCACGCTTACCGCCGCCCGGAGCGTTCCCTGGCGGTGGTAACCGCGAGCCCTAAACACGCGCAGCGGGTGGCTGGTGCGGTGCGTAACGCCCTGAATAAATATCCGCAGCTGGCGCCGTTCTTTAAACCCGGGAAAGAACCGTTTAGGGTGGTTGATTTTACGCGCGCTGAGGGCATGGAGCGAGACACCATTATCTTCTCCTTGGGGGTGGGCCGCCCCCGCCCCGACCAGCGTACCCCCTACACGATGGGGCAGCTGTCGGAGGAGCACGGCCGGGAGGGGCTCGTGACCGCGCTGACCCGTGCCCGCCGCGCCACCCACATTGTTTCGTGTGTGAGCCCGGATGCGTTGGAGCCGCAGAAACTAGAGCACGGCGCCCTCGACTTTTACCGTCTGATGCGTGCCCATGAGGCACACCAGAAACGTGTGGACGAGCAGCAGCAGGCGGCACGCATCCCCGAAAAAATGCCCGATAACGAGTTCTTAGCGGGTGAGGATTACGGCCCTCTGCCCGATACCGGTGATTGGCTGCTGAACGACCTGCTGGTTCGGCTGCGCCAGCGCGGGGTGCGCATTGAGCCAGGCGGCGGGCTGGTGGCGTTTATCGCCTACGCCCCCGCAGGCGGTGGCGACGATGAGGAGCCCGCTATGCCGCTGGTTGCCTGCTCGGATGCCTCACCGCGTTTTGCAAGCACCAGCGTGCGCGAGCGCACCCGCCTGCTGCCTGAGCGGCTGGGCCTTACCGGGTGGAACTACCTGACCCTGAACACGGTGGAGGTATTCGCCGACCCGGACGCTGTGGTGGAGCGCATTATGCGGTACGTTGGGATGCGGGAGGACAACTCGTGAGCGGCTACTCGCCCGTGCCGAAACCACGGCGCGGTCATCGCCGGGTGAGTGGGGCGGGCGCGCCAGCTGAAGCTGAACCGCGTATCGCTGGGGTGAATGCCCCCGAACCGGGGCGGGTGCAGCGTGTGAAGCCGTCGGGCGGGCAGAGGGCCGCCAGCGGACAACAGGGGACTGGGGCGACCCGTGGCGTGCCGGGTGGGCGTTCCCGGCAGGCGCTGAGCGCGGATGAGCTGGCCAGGCTGCGGTGGGTGCAGGAGATGAAGGAGCAGAAACCTCCGCACTATTAGCCCGCACGGTGCCCTCAGGGCGCCGCGTACCCCATCCCCGGTTGCTTACCGTAGTCCCGCACCCGGTGTGGTAAAAGCCCGGCGCTGCACGCTGGGCAATGTTGTTCACGTTTGCTCCGTACCCTGACCGGATGAGAGGCTGGGTGCGCGGCGGCTAGGCGGCGCCTGCTGAGCTGCCGCTGGAGCTGCTTGAACTATTTGTGCTGCCGTTTTTGTCGTTTGTGTAAAACCCGGAGCCTTTAAAGACGACGCCCACCTCGTTGTAGCGTTTACGCAGTGTTTCCTGCCCGCAGCTTGGGCAGGTGCGCAGCGCATTATCGCTAAATGATTGGCGTTTTTCGAAGGCGTGGCCGCAGTTTTTGCACTGGTAGACGTAGATCGGCATGGTATTCCTCGCTGAGCCTGTGTGATTACTTCCAGCTAAAAAGTGTACCGCCTGTGTGTGGTGCCCGCCTACGTGCTGGCTGTACGGTGTGTTAGTGGGTGGCGTGTTCGCCGAGTGGGTGCACCCCGTTCTCGGTGAGCACCTGGTAAAGCACCCCGTCCCACGTGTCGTAGGGGATGCTGTCAAGCACTTCGTCGGCGAATACCACGCCCACTGTTGTTTCGCGCAGGGCCTGCTCGCTCAGGCGCGGCAGCAGCCGGTCGTAGTACCCGCCGCCTTGGCCAAGCCGTCGCCCGTTGCGTCCGTAGGCCAGGGCGGGTACTAGGCGCAGGTCGGCTGCTGTGAAAGCGTGGGGGCCTTCAGCGTCGCCTTCGGGTTCGGCAATACCCATACCGTTGAGGGGGTGCTGCACATGCGGGTCCCATTGCACCCAGGCGAGTTGCCGCCCGGGGCGCACCACCGGCACCAGGATGCGGTGCCCGTCGTGGTGCAGCTGCTGCAGTGCGTCGGTGATGGGGGGCTCCGCAGCGGTCGGCAGGTACGCTGCAATGGTTAGTTTTTCCCCGGTGCGGGGTATGAGGGAGTAGATGCCCTCCCGGTAGCGGCGCGCATAGTCTGCTTGCCCTGCCTCTGCGCGGTTGCTGCGGTTAATGAGGCGGCGCGGGCGGATTTGGGCGCGTAATACTTGCTTATCGAGCGCGATGTCTTCGGGGGATGCCCCCGAGGTGGGCTGCTGCATGGTTCTCCTGGGACGACGTTGGCTGCAGTACTGAAACACGGCGTAGTGCGTGTTATTTCAATTATAGAATTGCAGAAGGCCTAATCCTGAGGGGAATGTCTAATCAAAATATTGTGAAATATGCGGTACCTGAGACACGCTTGTTCTGCGGGCATTCTCTTCTCATGTATGCTGTTTGCATGACTAATGTATCTAGGTCTATTACTAAGGCTGTTATTCCTGCGGCGGGTCTGGGCACCCGATTTTTGCCCGCAACAAAGGCGACCCCTAAAGAGATGCTCCCGGTGGTGGACCGTCCCGCCATCCAGTATGTGGTGGAGGAAGCGATCCGCGCGGGGCTGCAAGATGTGCTGATGATCACCGGCCGCAATAAGCGCGCCTTGGAGGATCATTTTGACCGTGTGCCGGTGTTGGAGCGGCAGCTGGCTGAGCAGGGTAAAGAGGCCCTGCTGAAGGCTGTGGAGGAGTCCAACTATTTGGGAGAGATCCACTATGTGCGCCAGGGCGACCCGAAGGGCCTGGGGCATGCGGTGCTGCGCGGTAAGGTGCATGTGGGCAATGAGCCGTTCGCGGTGCTGCTGGGCGATGACCTGATTGATGAGAAGGAAGATCTGCTCTCTCGCATGGTTGAGGTGCAGCAGCGTACCGGCGGTTCTGTGGTGGCCCTCATGGAGGTGCCGCGTGAGGCGATTTCTGCGTATGGTGCCGCCGCGATTGAGACCGTTGAGGGTGAGGACTTTGTGAAGGTGACCGGACTGGTTGAGAAGCCGGAGCCGGAGCAGGCCCCCTCAAATTATGCTGTGATTGGCCGTTACGTGCTGAGCCCGAAGGTGTTTGAGGTGCTTGAGAATACCGCCCCCGGCCGTGGTGGGGAAATTCAGCTCACTGACGCTTTGCAGACTCTTGCCGTGGGCGAGGGCGATGGGGAAGGCGTGTACGGCGTGGTGTTTAAGGGCCGTCGTTTTGATACTGGTGATAAGCTCTCGTATTTGAAGGCGAATATTATTTTGGCTGCTGAGCGCGGCGATTTCGGTCCCGAACTGTGCCAGTGGTTGAAGGAATTTACTGCCGAAAACTGCTAAAAACACGCGTTTTAGGGTGTTATGATGCGGTGGCTTCCCATGTCGGGGCCACCGCATTATTGTGCGGTTGGGTGTTTTCAACCCGGTGCTGTGTGGGCGGGCACAAAAACTTGGTGATGTTTTGTGCCTGGGGCGTATTCTGGCACACCGATATCCGCTAACTTCGGTAGTATTTATAGATATAGGTTTTTGGGATCCGGCGTTTTTATGGGGGCGGTATAGAAGCATGATCTGGCTGAGCACTTCGGGCATTGTGGTTGCCCTTGCTGTCATTATGCTCTTGTGGGTTGTGCCTAGGGCTTCTCGGCGCGCGCCCGCCAACGGATCCCGGCGGCAGCTGGCGAGTGTGGGCCGCACCGCTGAGGATATTTTCTTGTCCGCAAAAGTACTGTTTAACGAGGAGACTGCACACGGTACGGGTGCGGCCGTGCCTTCGGCTTCCGGCAAGGCTGAGGTGTACGCTTCAACCTCCACCGGTTCGCTGGAGCCCCTGGGCGGGGTGGAGTTTGCTGAGAGCGCCGCTTCGGCTGCGGTGAACGTGCAGCAGCGACAGGAAGAGTTTGCGGACGATAAGACGCAGCTGCTGTACACCACGGATGCAGCCGAGAGTGCCGAAGACGCCGACCTGTGGGAGGAGGCTACGATGCGTGAGGACGCGAACGCCCAGCAGCAGGGCGCACACGATACTGAGCTTTACGACGAACCGTACGATGAGGACCTCTACGCCCCGGAGCCTGACCTGGACTCTGCGCCCGGTGCGGAGCCTGCCGACGGCGAGGTTGATGCACCCGCACATTGGGAGGTTACAGCAAATTCCCAACCTTCAGGCTCCCGGATAGGTCGTAGTATCCCTGAGGTTAATATAGATGCTGAGACGGCGGGGCAGGATCCCTCCGCAGCGGGCGAGGACACCGATTCTCAGCGCCCCAGCGGCACCCACCATCAGGGCACCAGGCGCGCGGAGGAGTCTCGGGGGGAGGCGCCTTCGGCGGCTGCGGTTCGCGGCCCTGCCCTGCATGAGCTTTCCTCTACCGAAGAAGTTCCGGAGGTTCAGGAGTCAATGCTGGGGGGTCCGGTACCCCCGGGGATGACGGTTCATACCGGCCGCGCCGTACTTTTAGGTGTGGCCTTGCTGGCGTTTGTTGCGGCCCTGGGGTTTGCCCTTATGGCTTTTTCCGGCATGCTGTCGTGGGTGTGGCCAGTGGCGGCGCTGCTGGTTGCCGTGGCGACCGGCGGGCTGCTGCGGTACCTGGCGATTTCGGGTGCTAAAAAGCCCGCAGCGAGCCGCCGCGAATCTTCCAGTGCCCCGGCAGTCGAACAGGCCGAGGCGACAGCCTCCGCTGAGCACGGCAGCCGTGAGTCTGAAACAGCCGGTGCTGACCCGGCGGCTAATACCCGTCGCACCAAGGGGACACGCTCCGCTCCCGCCCGTATAGCAGCTGCGGGTTCGGCTGCACGGCAGGGCGGCGGCCGGACGCAGGGGCGTCGCGCCCCCGCCGCCGAGCACCGCAGCGAACGCGCGGCAGGGCGTGAACGTCCCGCTGGTGAGGGCGTTCAGGAGGAGTCGTCGCGCCCCCGCCGTGAGCCTGCACCACTGCGCCGCCACACACCTGCGCGTCGCAGTGCGTCAGCTCAGGGAGCCCGCGCCGCCGCCTCGCCCGGGGTTCAGCGGGAACCTGATGCTCAGGGTGCCGCACGCCGTAGTTCAGCGGAACGGGAGCCGGTTCGGGCCCGTACTTCTCAGCTTCCGGCGATTCGCCGAGGCGGGCGGGGCTCGCACCTGCCCCCGCAGCTGAGGCCCCTGGCGCACCGTGATGAGCCCATGCTTTTTGATATCCAGCCCGAGACCCCTCAGGTGCCTTCAGCCTCTGCCCAGGCCACTCAGCCTGCTGACTCGGCTGTATCTTCTGCGCCGGTCATGCCTGCTGCCCCCACCCAGAGCGCCCCTTCCCAAAGCGATTCTGCTGAGGCGGCGCAGCCTACTGCGCCTGTTCCAACTCAGCCACCTGCCGCCCCGGCCCGACCGGAGGCTGCTGCTAAAACTGGCAGGGTGCCGCAGCAGAACCCTTCCGGGGCATCCTCCTTCGAACGGAGTGGCTCCTTTGATGCTGACGCTACCGCCCCGATTACGGATGGGATATCCACGGCGAACCTGGCTCAGCGTGCCGCTGCGGCCCGCGCGCAGGCTACCCGCGCAGCTGAGGCGGCGCAGCAGGTGCAGCGTGAGGCTGCTGAGCGTGCCCGCCGCAGGGCGCGGCAGCTGAATCTGCAGAACCCGTACCCGCAGCAGGATCCGGTGCAGCAGCCCTCCAGTGATACGGCGGAGCACACCACGGTGCCGCTGGGGCATGGTGCAACCCCTGATGTGCCGCCGGTACAGCCGCCCGTTCCGCATACTCCGGTGCCGTCAACTATTGATGAGAGCGACCTGGACTCTTTGGATGATGATGTCTCACCGGTGTTCGAGCCGCAGCTGGGTACGCTCGGCAGCGGGTTTGAGGATACATCTACTCAGGGCATTCGGCTGGGCCCCGGGGCGATGCCCATGTTCAAGGCCACCTCAAACACCTGGGAGCCGGTGGAGCTGCCGAAGCCGCTGCACACCCTGCATCAGAAGAAAGATAAGGACGCTAAGGGTAAAGGTAAAACCGGAGAATAGGTACCAAGGGCAGAAGCTGAGATATACAAATGCAGAGTGGCTTTTGCCGTAGTCTATAAAAGCCCGTGCGGGCCTGCCTCACAGTGAGACAGGTCCGCACGGTGTTAGTGAGCGGATAGATATAGCGCACAGTAACTCTATGATTAAAGTAATACTTGAATATACCGTGTGAATGGGCACACAGAACCTATGATGGGTTTATCGAATAAATACAATCCGAAAGGATGCCGGTTACGATGACTTCCGAAATAACCCGCCGCGCGGCTTTAAGCCTTGTGGGCGCAGGAACAACGGTGTTTTTATCTGCCTGCGCGGCAACCAATGTATTTGTGGGTACTCAAGAGGATGCCTCTTCACCGTCAGCCTCTCCCAAAGACTATAAAGGTGAGGCGAAACTGGAGGAATACGATACCTCCGCCGGTACCTTTGAGCCCGCAACCCACGACACTCCTCCCAAAAACGTTCCCAAACCTATTAAGCCCAAAAATGCTGATGAGGACTCCGTAGCCGGACTGTATTCCAGCATTGCATTTCTTGGGGCGGCTATTACCTATGCCTTTACTACGGGGGATACCACATATATACAGGACTCGGCGTTCAACGAGGAAACAAAGAAAGAGATAATAAACAATAGGGTCGTACGAAAAACGGCTGAGGGTAAACACTGGGAAGCTGACATTAAGCTCGTTTATTCTCTGGAAACCTCAGAACCCACAAAAGAAGGGGACGAGTACACCTGGCCGTACCAGGGAATTTCCCGCCACGGGGCGTACTATGTGGAGGTTGACGGCCCAAAGACCAGCGTGAACTTCATTTCTGAGAGCAGCCAGGAAACTATAACACCGGGGCGAATCAAAGCGAAACACACTGGCGGTCACTGGGTCATTAGTTTTGAGACCGATGAGAGTGCCAGCCCCAGTGCTTCCTCCTCCCGCTCATCAAGCATATAAGGCGCGTTTCTTATAGTGTGCTTTCTTTAAACGGGGGCGAATCATGGCCCAGCACCATAATGATGGGGGGTGTTTCTCTGGGCAGCAGGGAAGGGGAGAGAAGGCTCCTTCTTGTTCCCTGTACCCGTGTATTTTCCGTAGTCGGAGTGCAATATCTAGGGCTATCTGGGTGTATACGTAAGGGAGGAGTCCCTCTTAGGACTCCTCCCTTGCTGTCACCCGGATGTTCGGGATGGGGGCGGTTCTTAGTAAGACGGTGAGGCGCTGGAGCTTGACTTGTCAAACTCAAAATCAATGACCCACCGACCACCAGTGTATTTTGCTTTAATCTTCCCGCCTCCCTTACTCACCTGCTGGCTTGTGGGGATGGTGCTCACCTCCACGGAGCGCTCGGTAGAAGTCTCTGTCACATCTACCCGGAACGCCCCGTGCCGTGATTCCATCTGATGCGGCCAGATGTACTCGTCCCCTTCTTTTGTGGGCTCCGAGGTCTCTAAGAAAATCACAACTTTGGACTCGGCCTCCCAGTATTTACCCTCACGGATTTTATCTAGGGTGACCGCAGACTTAAATCCTTTCTGATCTTCCTCACTAAGAGCGGATTCGTTGATCGGCCCAACGTCCCCGGTCACTAAAGCATACGTGAGGGCAGCCCCGATAAATGCAACGCTGGAATACAGCCCGGCTACGGAGTCCTCATCAGCATTTTTAGGCTTAATAGGTTTGGGAACGTTTTTGGGAGGAGTGTCGTGGGTGGCGGGCTCAAAGGTACCGGCAGAAGTATCGTACTCTTCCAGTTTCACTTCGCCCTTGTAGTCCTTTTTAGCGGCCGATGAAGACTCGCTGGAGGAGCCATTAATAGCTGTGCCCGACCCGCAGGCGGCGAGAAGCGTTAGGGATGTTGCGCCCGCAAAGCCCAGGGCCGCGCGGCGGGTTATCTTGGAAGTCATGGTAACCGGTTTCCTCTCAAGTGCGTGATATACCAGCTATCTCTATCCTAGAGAACACGCGGCCCATAAGCACGTACATTTAACTATTACTTTAAATGTAGGCTTCTGCGTGGCGAATGTACTGGGTGCAGCAGCTTCCGTCGCAGTTAAGGTAAGGAGGGAGTTCCGGGTGGAACCCCCTCCTCGCATCACACACAGGAAGAAAAGTCTTCAAAACCGTTTCGCGGAGGAATCCTTCCCACAAGAACTCCCGCTATTTGGTAATAAAAATATAACCTAATTAATGGGGGTGTGCCAACCCGAATATCTCAAGAAATAGTGACAACCTGTCTGTAAAGCAAGGTATACCTAAGTTAGTTCCGTGTATTTGCGGGCAAAAACCGGGCACGGCTAGGGCGCAAAAAATATTTAAACTTTTTCCCCGCCCCTCTTGGCGCACCCTCAGCTGTGGGTAAGGCCGGTAACATGCAGCGGTATGGGTGGGTAAAACGTGAGAGAATGGCAGAGTGAAAGAATGGTTCGATTCCCTACCTGTAGAGGCGGCCGTTGCCTGCCTGTGGGCGATCGGCATTATCCGCACGTCCATTGTGTTTCTGCTCGGCTACCTGGCTGCCGCCGGAGGGGCACGCTTGAGCCGCATCCGGGAAGCAATGGACACCCCCATATACCAGCGGGCCACAGCGTTCGTGAACCGCTGGGGCGTATTAGCCGTGCCGCTGTGCTTCCTCACCGTAGGCTTCCAAACCGCCGTCATTATCACCACCGGGTTCACGAAAATGCCGTTACGCCGCTGGGTCCCGGCCATGCTCGTGGGCACTTTCATCTGGGCTGTCATCTACACCACCGTGGGGTTCGCAGTGCTCGCCGCCCTGGGACTGCAGCCATGGATGCTGCCGGTTGCCCTAGCGGTCATCGTGCTCCTCAGCCTGGGAATCTCTAAAGTGCGTGAACTCATCACCGACCGCAAACCCCGCCCGTAACCGGGGCCGCCGCCGTCCACTGTGCTAGCGTAAAGGCATGAACGAAACCCCCGAAGCTGTTACACCCGCAAAACCGGTACCGCCAAGCACCCAGCAGGAGCACAGTATTGAGCTTGCCGAACCCGCCGCCGGGCTCATCTACTCGGCGCAGGCGGCACCCGCACCGGTGCTGAGCCGTGCCAGCTTACGCATCGGCTACGAGCCGGGGGTAATGCCCGGAAAATGGTTCACCCGCTGGCACGAACGCTACGGCAGAACCGCCCCGCTGGCCGAAATACCGCTTCGCGAAGGGGCCGGTCTTGAGGCGCTCACTACCGCGCTCAGCACCCCGAACAGCACCAGCGGCGAAGCCCGTTTCGAGCCGTTAGCGCACATGGCCATAATGCGTGCCGCCGCACAGGAAACCCCCGACAAAGACCGGTACCACAGCATCCGCCTGTACGAGGAAGTACCCGTGGTGGTGCTGCCCAAAGACCATGTGCTTACCGTGCTTGACGAGGTTCCCCTAGGTGAGATGGCTGAGGAGTTCCTGCTGCATGAGCCCGAGCAGTTCCCCGCCTGGGGTGAAGCCTCACAGCAGTGGCGCCAACAGAACCCCCGGGTTTTGCCGCAGATTCCCACCCACGCGGACGCTATCGAACTGGTAGCTGCCGGGGTGGGCCTGTACATCACCCCCATGTCGGTGGCCCGCCTGCACCACCGCAAAGACCTCACCTACCGTCCAGTACCCGATGCCGAGCCGTACCCCGTGCACCTGGTGTGGCCCCGTACCCCAGCAGCCCCCACCCCCGATACGGTCCAGGGCGAGAAAGACGACGAGTTTGAGGTGCTCATCCAGGACTTTATCGGCATTGTGCGCGGGCGTACCGCATCCAGTAACCGGGGCAGCGAAACCGCCCAGGCCCGCCGCACCCGCATAGCCGGTGAACGCGCCAAGGCCACAGCGAAATCCCGTGCGGCTAATGCCCGCCGAGAAGCACGCCACCAGAAAACAGCCGCCTCCCGAACCGGCGGCACCTCCCGGCGCAAAGCCGCCGCAAGCAGCAAACCGGGACGAAACGGCAGGCGAACCGGTAAACGCCGGTAGCCCGCCCCCACCCGCCATCACGGGTGAATAGCGCCACCAGTAAACAGGCCGAACACCCAAGAAGACGCGGTAGAATCGAATCTATGGCATTAGCAATGGAGACCCGACCCGCCGCCTACGCGGTTGTTATTGAGCAGGGCAAACTGCTCATGACCCGCTGGGTGCCCGAAGACCGCTCGCACGAGCCCCTGTGGGCGCTACCCGGCGGCGGCATGGAACCGGGGGAGCAGGCCGACGAAACAGCCCTGCGGGAAACCCTCGAAGAAACCGGGTACAGCGTTGCCATTGAAGACGTCCTGGGCGTGCACGCCGGGCATTTCCCCGCACGCAACGGCGTGTACGGCAACTCCCTGCCGTTCTGCGCCTTACGCATTATCTACCGGGCGCACATCGTCACCGGCCAGCTGCGGGCCGAAGAAAACGGCTCTTCAGACATTGCTCGCTGGGTTCCCATTAGCGAAATCGATACGCTGCGCTACGGCACCATTATTGATGAAGTGGCCTCCATGATGGGATACACCAACGCCGCCGCCTGGGCCCTGGAATACCGCGAATTCCTCGCCGACGAGAACGCCAGGAAACTATCATGAACACACCCCGCCCCCGCCCGCTGATGAGCCGCCGCTCAGCGCTTACCGCCGCCGTGCTCGCCCCCATCCTGGCTGCCTGCTCCGCTGGGGACAATAAACCTACGATGGATCCCTCCGCCTCAGCCTACGGCACCCTCTACGTCACCACCGGGGTGCTGGGGGCTAAAACCATTGTTGCCCACGTGTACGCCCAGGCGCTGCGGAACGTGGGGTACACGGTGGAGGTTATCGGGCACAATAATAACCGCGACGAGTACCTAGCGGCCCTGGGTGCCACCGAAAACACGCGCCTTGATGTTGCCGTTGACTTCACCGGCGACTTGCTGCTGCACCTGACGAAGAACGGTACACTCAGCCCCGCCCAGCTGCAGGCGGAGCATCAGACGGCCTCCGCCAGTGCCTCCGCTGCCAGCGCCGGGGTGACCCTTACCCCCTCAGCTACCCCCAGCATCCCCGCCGATATTAGCCCCAGCCCCAGCCCGACCCCCACCGGCGACCCCATTAAACCGCGGGCCTTATCGCTCAGTGACACGCTCTCAGCCATCGGTAAAATCATCCCGGGGCACCTGAAACTGATGGATACCGTCAGCGCCCAAAACCGCAACGTTCTGGTGACCACCAACGCCACCGGGGCCCGGTATAAGTTCAATAGCTTGAATCAGCTGCCCGATGTGAAAGCGCCCCTCACCTTTGCCGTGCCCGAGGCGTATAACACCGGAAACTACGGGATTGCCCTGCTCAAGAACGTGTACAAGTACCAGGTTCCCGCCACGAAGGTGGCTAATGAGAGCACCGAACGGGAACAGCTGCTGGCTAAAGACGCGGTGCAGGTGGCGCTTCTGCACAGTATCGACCCGAGCATTGAGGATAACCGGTTCACCATGCTCGAAGACCCCCAGTCCACCCAGCTGAACCAACAGCTGGTGCCTCTTGTGCGGCAAAGCCTGCCATCTAGTGCACAGGAGGCCATTAACCGCGTATCATCTACATTAGATACCGGTAATCTGACCTTTCTACTTCGCCTCACGAGTGGAACAAACCCCGTCGCCGAAGACGAAGCAGCAAAATTCTGGCTCGACCACCCAAGGAAGTGAATATGACTAAGTACCGTCAGTCGTCGAAGCTCAATAACGTCCTCTACGATATCCGCGGACCTATTCTCGAAGAAGCGAACCGTATGGAGGCGATGGGGCACCGCATCCTCAAACTCAATATTGGTAATACCGCGCCTTTCGGGTTCGAAGCGCCGGATGCGATCATGATGGATATTATCCGCCACCTGCCCGTCACACAGGGGTACTCCGATTCGCGCGGGCTGTACTCGGCGCGAACCGCCATTGTGCAGCATTACCAGAACCGGGGCATCCTCGACCTGGAACCTAACGATGTGTACCTGGGCAACGGGGTGTCCGAGCTGATTCCCATGACCTTGCAGGCGCTGTGCGAAACTGACGACGAGATCCTCGTGCCCATGCCCGACTACCCGCTGTGGACTGCCTCGGTGGCGCTATCGGGCGGTAAGGCCGTGCATTACCTGTGCGATGAGGAAAACAACTGGTACCCGGACCTTGAAGACATTAAATCGAAGATCACCTCACGCACCAAAGGGATCGTGGTTATTAACCCGAATAACCCCACAGGTTCCGTGTACCCGCGCCACATCCTGCAGCAGATAGTGGATGTGGCCCGCGAACATGAGCTGGTGGTGTTCACCGACGAAATCTACGAGAAAATTATTTACGACGGCGCCGAAGCCATTAACCTGGCCACCCTCACCGGTGACGACGTGCTGTGCCTGACCTTCTCGGGCCTGTCGAAGGCGTACCGGGTGTGCGGTTACCGTGCCGGCTGGGTTGCGATTACCGGCCCTAAACATGAGGCCGCCAACTATATTGAGGGCATCACCCTGCTCGCCTCCATGCGCCTATGTTCGAACGTGCCCGCCCAGCACGCTATCCAGACCGCCTTGGGCGGGTACCAGTCCATTGATGCGCTGGTGGCGCCCGGCGGGCGGCTGCATGAGCAGCGTGACGTGGCGTACCGCATGCTGAACGAGATTGACGGTATTAGCTGCAACCAGTCGGACGGGGCGCTGTACCTGTTCCCCAAGGTCGATACTGAGAAGTTCAACATTGTGGACGATGAGAAATTCATGCTTGACCTTCTGAAGGAGCAGAAGATCCTGTTCAGCCACGGTGGCGCGTTTAACTGGCATAAGCCCGACCACTTCCGCCTGGTATTTTTGCCGGATGTGCAGACCCTCACTGATGCGCTGAACCGGCTGGGGGAGTTCCTCTCCGACTACAAGCAGCGTGCCTAACCGGCAGGTGTGAGAACAAGAAGCGAACGTCCGGGCACCCGCGAAATAACCGCAGGTGCCCGGACGTTTAGCGTGCCACGTGAGTTAGCCGGAGGGGCTAGCCGTGTGTTTCCTCCCCGTCTTCGGCGTCTTCACGCTGCTCGGCGCGCGCCTCATTAAGTTTTTCGCGGGCGCCCTCAAGCCACGCCTCGCACCGTTTCGCCAGGGACTCACCGCGTTCCCACAGGGCGATGGAAGTTTCCAAATCGGATGCACCCGATTCCAGCTGCCGCACCACGTTCTCAAGTTCGGCGCGCGCCTGCTCGTAGCTGAGCGTATCAACCGGCGCACCCAGCGACTCGGTATTAAAACTAATGTTTTCGGCCATGTTCTGTCCCTTTCTGGTGGGGTTCTCATAAAATCTGGCAGGGTCTAAAAACTTCTAGTGCCACCCCTGCAGCCGGTGCGTCACACAGGGGCGCTGACGGGACCGGGCTCAGGCGTCCACATTCGATGCGTGCACCCCGGTGACGGACGCATCCGCGCTGCCAACCCCGGCGCGTACCGTCAGTGTCTCACCCACGGTCAGCGCGGAGGCATCCCGCACCAGCGCCCCATCAGCCCGCTGCACAATCGCGTACCCGCGCCGCAGCGTCAGCTCAGGGGAGAGGGACCGCACCCGCGCCAGGGTGTGCGCCACCGCATCCTGCTCACGCGCCAGCCGGTGCTGCACCGACACCAGCGCCCGCTCCCGTAAGCGGTGCACATCATCGGCGCGCCAGCCCAGGTCATTCTCGGGGCTGGTAAACACCGGGCGCTGCCGTAACTGCTGCACATACTGCCACTGGTTACTCAAATACCCGGCGATGGCCCTGTCAATACGCCCGCGCGCCTCACTAATCCGGGCGAACTCCTCCGCCACATCCGGCACGATGCGCTTGCCAGCATCCGTGGGGGTGGAGGCGCGCACATCAGCCACCGCATCAACGATGGGGGAGTCGGCCTCATGCCCGATCGCCGACACCACCGGGGTGTGGGCCGCCGCGACCGCACGCACCAGCGACTCGTCCGAGAACGGCAGCAGGTCCTCAAATGAGCCGCCGCCGCGGGCCAGCACAATCACATCCACCAGCGGGTCGGCATCCAGCTCCGAGAGCGCCGCACACACCTCACGCACCGCGTTCGCGCCCTGCACCGCCACCTGCCGCACCTCAAAAACGACCCCCGGCCACCGGAGTGAGGCGTTGCGGATCACGTCTTTCATGGCGTCGGAATCACGCCCGGTTACCAGCCCCACCTTCTGCGGCAGCAGCGGTAGCGGCTTCTTGCGGGAATCCGCGAACAGCCCCTCAGCGGCCAGCGCCTCACGCAGCTGCTGCAGCCGCTCGTGCAGGTTGCCGGTGCCCACCGCGTGGATGCGCTCACCCACCAGCGACAGGCGCCCGCTAGGAACCCAGAAACTTGGTTTCGCCAGCACCACCACGCGCGCGCCCGGCACCACATCTTTGCCGATGCTGTAGGCGGCGCGGCCAAAAAGCGCCAGAGAGAATGTGGCGTCAGCCTCAAGGTCTTTCAGGTCAATGAACACGCTGCCGCGCCGGTTATTGAGCGAAACCACCTGCGCCTCAACCCACAGCTGCGGCACCTTCTCAATATGCGCCTTGAGGTTACGCGCCAAAAGCGCCAGCGGCCAGGGGTTCACGGCGCTTGTCTCGCTGGAGGTGGCGGGAATCTGCCGCTCATGCGCGGGCGGCACCGTGAGCACCTGCGGGCGGGCATCAAAATTACTCATACATCTATTTCTACCACCGATACGCCGCCGGACGCGCCGGAAACTCACCAATGTGTTTAGCTGAGGGCACACTCGCTAAACCCCGCAGGCGGCACAGGGTACTCTAATCAGTATGGGCGCACCCTCAACCGGCGGAACCGCCAAGAACCCTAAGACCCCTAAAACGCTAGAGAACCCCGAACACCCCGAACGCACCAAACCTTTACCCGGTGCGGGCGAGGTGGTGCCATCCGGCACGGACACCTCCGCCACCGAACCCGATGGGAACACACCGGGAACTGGCACCTCCCCGGACACCGACGGCACCGAAACCCCCGATAATACGCCGAAATCTGCAGACCCACAGCCCACAGACCCGCTGCCTGCAGGCTCACCCTCAGAAGAGCCGCAGTCAGCGCAGCTGCAACCGGACACAGACCAGGCTATGGCAGAAACAACCCGGCCCCTGCCGGATACGGCAGCACCGGAGCCTGACTCGTCCGATACCACCGCAGCCCTCGACACCCCCGACGAGGAAGAACCCACCATAGCTCTTGACGAAGAGGCCGCTTTTAGCCACACCAAAACACTCGGCCACGCCGTGGCTGGGCGGTACGTGAGCGAAGACGACCTTGACGGCATGGGCATCCCCGCAGAGCACCCGATGCGCGCGCCCTCGGTGCTGCTGGCCCCGCCCGCCCAGCCGTTCGCGGCCGGGCTGCGCCGCGCCCTCGCCATTCTGCTGGCTGCGCTCGCGCTTATTACCGCCGTCCTCGGGGCGGGCGGCAAATGGGCCGGGACCCACCTGATTAGTACCCGCGGCTTTAACGACCTCAGCTCCCGGCTGGCCGACGACCAAGACCTGCAAAAACGCGTCGCGCAGGCCGCTGTCACCGACCTGATGAACTCTGAGGGGCTCAAAAAATATTTAGACCCTAACGGCAGCAGCTGGGTGAACCGGCTGCTGGTGCACAACCGCGACAGTGTACAAAAAACCCTCACCGAAGCCGCCGAAAAAATCTCCACCACCGGCGAGTACAAGAAACTGTGGCGGCAGGTCACCACCGACACGCACGCGCACCTGATCAGTGACGAAAACACCCCCGCCGCGCTCGACATCAGCGCGTTTTACCGTGAGCTTGACACCGCCGTGGGAACCTTCGGTATTTATGACCCGGATATTCCCTCCTGGGGTAACCGGTACATTACCTTAGAGGATGGCAGCAGCACAGCCGTTCACGGTAAAATCATGCAGTTGAAATCGTTCGCCGACTCGGCGGATACGTTCCTGACGGTCTCCCTCATGAGCATGCTCATCGCGCTGCTGCTGTGGCCGCGCGGGAGGCCGCTGTTCCTGGCGTGCGTGCTCATTGCCGCGACCCTCGCCGCCTGGGGTGCATCCTTTTACCTGGAGGGGGTAACCCCGGCCAGCCTCGGCATGAACCCGGGCAGCGAACTTGGCAAAGTATTCCTTGACGGCCTGTTTAATGGGGCACGCCCCGACGCGGTCGCAAGTGCCCGCGCCACCGCCAGCTACAGCCTGATCGCAACGCTCATTACCCTGCTGCTGGGTATTTTGGTGAAACTCACCAGGCTCACCCGGCTCACTGCGAGCACCACCACAGTGCCCACACACTAGAAGAACAAACCACGTAGGATAGTAACCATGTCCGTTGAAACCATCTCCCTTGGCCTGCCCCCCGTCCCCAAGGTACGCCGCACCCGCGAAGACGTAGAAGCCGCCGCACCCGTCACCGGCCAAAAACGTGTGCTGCTGGCCACCCCGCGCGGCTACTGTGCTGGCGTGGACCGGGCCGTGATCGCGGTTGAGAAGGCCCTTGAACACTATGGCGCGCCCGTGTATGTGCGTAAACAGATTGTGCACAACCGCCACGTGGTTGAAACCCTTGAGAAGCAGGGCGCTATTTTCGTGGATGAGGTGGATGAGGTGCCCGAGGGGTCCGTGACCGTGTTCTCGGCGCACGGGGTGTCCCCGGCCGTGGTGTCCGCTGCGGGGCAGCGCCAGCTGAACACGATTGATGCGACCTGCCCGCTGGTGAACAAGGTGCACCGTGAGGCTGTGCGCTTCGCAAAACAGGACTACGATATTCTGCTCATTGGCCACACCGGGCATGAAGAGGTGGAAGGTACCGCCGGTGAGGCGCCCGACCATATTCAGATTGTGAACTCCCCGGACGAAGTGGGTGCCGTGACCGTGCGCGACCCCGAGAAGGTTGTATGGATCTCCCAGACCACCCTGTCGGTGGATGAGACCCTAGAAACTGTGGCGCGGCTGCGTGAACGGTTCCCGTCCCTGCAAGACCCGCCCTCAGACGATATCTGCTACGCCACCTCAAACCGTCAGGGCGCTATTAAGGAGATCGCCCCGCAGGCTGATCTGGTGATTGTGGTGGGGTCCGCGAACTCTTCAAACTCTGTGCGGCTTAAAGAGGTGGCGCTTGAGTACGGTGCCAAGCGCGCCGAACGGGTGGATTTCGCGCACCAGGTGGACGAATCCTGGTTTGAGGGTGTGGCGACCGTGGGGCTGACCTCCGGCGCGTCGGTACCTGAGGTGCTGGTGCAGGAGGTGCTGGCGCTGCTGGCTGACTACGGGTACGAGAGCATCGAAGAGGTAGAAACCGCTAAGGAAGATATTCTCTTCTCCCTGCCCAAGGAGCTGCGTGCCGCCCTGAAAAATGATGAGAATGGTGGGCGTCAGCTCGGCGGCCGCGGGGCAAAACCGACCCGCTAGAATATACTCGCCTCCCGCGTACCCGGTGCCCTTCCCTCATGGCGCGTCTTAGCCCGCAACAATGCTTGTGAGGGCGGGGGCCGTCGCCGTCTATCCCTTCGGGCCTGGAAACCACAGGCTATAGGGGAGGGGCGGATAACCGGGGGAATACCACACGGTGCGCACCCCACCCATGACATTTAACACGGGTGGTCTCGAACATCCGGTGTAGCCTAAAAACACCCCGCCTATAATGGTGGTACACCTTCAGGCGATGATGCACGGCAAGCACACGGAGCGAGTATGACAATCACGCGTACACCGGACCATGACAGCAAACCGGCCGCATCCAACCCGCACCGCACCGCCCCCACCACCCGCCGCGCCACCCCCACCCGTGGTAAAGCCTCTTTCTTCGATAAAACGGGTATTGTGCGGAGCCTCGTCTGGGGGAGCTGTCTCAACATTTCCTCCAGCAGTTTTATTATTATTGCTCTTAGCGGATCAGCTGAAGCTGAACTCGTCAAAAACAACATGGACCTGTGCACACTGTTGTATCAGACATGTGCAGCGCTGTTCTTTGCCGCCAACACAATGCCGCAGCTGATACCCGTGAAAAACACAGTACTGCGTACAGCCTTATGGTGTGTTCTGGTGACGGTACCTATCGGTTACATTATTGCCTTATACCCGCAGGGTATCGCCGGGATGCTCTACACCATATCTCCCCTGTGGGTGACACTGTGGCTGATGAACCTGCACATACCCTTCAAACTGGGGGTAAAAACAGCCGTTGCAATCGCCGTAGTCTTCACCACTAACTACTTTGTTGGCGTGGTGGGGCAGGGGTATTTCGATAACGCACCCACTGCCCCGTTCCCAGTCGTTTCCGGCGATAAAACCCTCAATGGGTTCTTCATTTTCGATACTGTTACCACGTTCTACGTTGTCGCCTACTTCGTGGGGCGCAGCATGCACAAGAGCCGGGAACACAAAGCTATTGAGAAAGAACTCGATATCCTCACCGAACGCGAACGCATCGCCCGCGACGTGCACGATGTTCTGGGGCATTCCCTCACGATCGTGAACCTCAAAGCCGAGCTGGCCGCAAAACTCGTAGAAACCAACGCCCCCGCCGCGCAGGAGCAGATGCGGCAGGTCGCCCAGCTCTCCCGCCAAGCCCTCGCGGAGGTGCATTCCACCGTCACCCGTTTGCGCGTTCCCGACCTTGAAGGTGAGGTTCTGGCATCCTCACGCGCCCTGGAAACCGCCGGAATACAGGCGAACCTGCCCGATGCGACAACCGCCGCGAACATTGCGGGTATGAACTCTTCCCTGTTCAGTTGGGCGCTGCGTGAGACCGTTACCAATATTGTGAGGCACTCTCACGCCACCTACGCCACCGTGCGGCTGAACCCCACCGGGTTGGAGGTTATCGACAACGGCATAGGGATTGGTGATGCCCCGTGTAAGAGCGGGCTCACCGGTCTGCGCACCCGCATCGAAGACGCAGGCGGAACCCTCACGCTCGGGAATGCACCCGAACACTGGCTGCAGCAGGCGCCTGTGTCAGGTGTGGGGGATGGGTGCCGCATCCGCATCAGCATGGACGAGAAGACTGACGAGATTATGGGGTAGCCGTGCCGCTGAGAATACTTCTTGCCGACGATCAGCAGATGATTCGTGAAGCGCTTGCCATGATTCTCGATCTTGAAATTGATCTTGAGGTGGTCAAGCAAGTGGGCCGCGGTGATGAGGTGCTGCCTGCCGTGCGTGAAACCCGCCCGGATGTGGCGCTTCTTGATATTGAAATGCCCGGCGCCACCGGGATTGAGGCGGCCGCCGAACTTGCCCGTTCGGGCCTGACATCGCAGGCGGGCGCGCCGGTTCGTTCGCTTATTCTGACGACTTTTCGCCGTCCCGGGTATTTACGCCGCGCCCTGGAGGCAGGGGCGAGCGGGTTTGTGGTGAAAGACGGCACGGCATCGCAGCTGGCGCAGGCGGTCCGCCGTACCGCGGCGGGGCTGCGTGTGGTCGATTCGGTGCTGGCTGAGGAGGCAAAATGGCAGGGTTCTTCGCCGCTGACCGGGCGTGAGACCGAGGTGCTTCGCGCCGCCGAGACCGCCGGGAGCGTCAAAGAAATTGCGGGGATGCTCGGGCTGTCTTCGGGAACGGTACGCAATCACCTCTCGGCGGCCATGGCGAAGATCGACGCCATTAACCGGCACGAGGCGGTGCGCATCGCCCGCGACAACGGGTGGCTATAACCAGCCGTTGTCGGCGGCAATATTGAGTGCTTCTTGCCGGTTCGAGGCGTTGAGTTTCGCCATCGCGGAAGACAAGTGGTTGCGCACCGTGCCGGGGGAGAGGAACAGCGTCGCGCCGATCTGGCGGGCTGTTGCCCCGTCACGGGTTGCCCGCAGAATCTCGGTTTCCCTCTCGGTCAGCGGCGACTCGCCGTGCAGCAGCGAATCCGCCGCCAGCGACGGGTCTACCACGGTCAGCCCCATATTGACGCGCCGAATACCCTCCGCCAGCTGGGATGCGCTCGTATCCTTCACCATAAACCCGCTCGCCCCGGCATCTAGAGCACGCCGCAGGTACCCCGGTCTGCCGAAGGTCGTCAGGATAAGCGAACGCACCGGCTCGCCGGTGAGCGCTACTAGTTTCGCGTCCCGGATCGCGGCTGCCACATCAATACCGCTGGAGAGCTCAGAACCGGGCATTTCAATATCGAGAAGCACCACATCCGGGTGGTACCGGTGGATCGCCGGAAGAACCTCGTCACCGCCACCAACCTGCGCGACCACCTCAATATCGTGTTCAAGCCCCAGCAGCGCGGCCAGCGCCTCACGCACCAGCTGCTGGTCATCGGCGAGCATAATCTTAATCATCTGTCTCTCCCGAAGGCTCAATTTCGGCGGTATTACCGTCCATACTAACCCGAAGCCGTGTGCCGCGAACGTCCGCCGCCCCGGAAGCGGCAGGATGCGCCCGCAGCCAGCGCGCCGGAGCATCCTCAACAACAAGAGTTCCGCCCGCAGACTCCACACGACTCTTCATGCCCTTAATGCCGCTTCCGGCGGCGTACTCGGCGGGAATACCCACCCCATTATCAAGAATTTCAAGCCCGGTATTGCTCACCCGCACCTCACAGAAACCGGCCTGTGAGTGCCGCACAATATTTGTCACAGCCTCACGCAGCACCCACGAGAAAAGCGAAGAATTCACCCCAACTGCTGAGAGGGCACGTTCCGCATCGGGCAGTTTTGCGGCGATTGAGGCCGTCTGCAGGGCGCGTTCCGATGCCTGAATTTCGCCCGAAAAGTCCGGGATGCGCAGCCGCGTCACCGTCGAACGAACCTCCGCCAGCGAAGACCGAGACAGCTGGGCGATCGCTTCAAGCTCCGCATCGGCACGGTCAGGGTCGGCGTGCAGAAGTTTACGCGCCAAATCGGCTTTAAGCGTGATCACGGTCAGGGAGTGCCCGAGCACATCATGCACATCGTGGGCGATGCGCTCGCGCTCGCTGACTATTTCAAGTTTGGCTTGGGTTTTGTCGGCGTTTTTACTCATCTGGATCAGGTAGGAGAACACCATAATCCCGATCATGGGGGCGCCCAGTGACAAGGTGAGGCGGGATTTCTCCGCAAAATTGATAGGGATTCCGTCAGAGAACATGTAAATTATCCAGAAAACTGCCGCAATGACGAAGGCACCGCGAATTCGTGTGCTGTAGGGAATGTCCTCGGTGAAAGTCCACAGCGCCACAAAGTAGATGGTGAACCCGATGAGTACATCTGTCGGTGGAATGGCGGCTATCAGCATCACGCCGCATACGGGCACGAAGAGAAGGGCCGTCCAGAGAAGCAGCCGCCTGAAATATGATGACACCGGAAGAGCCCAGGGGACCGTATACGCGGCAACATCTGTGATCGAGAAAATGACCAGGCAGATAATGACGTACACGTGCTTCCACACCGGAGCGTTAGGCTCTAAAAGACCGTCATAGATATACCCCAGAAATATGAGCCAGGGCGCGGAGAACCCCAGGCTAATCCAGTCGATTTTGTGTTCGTTGTGGGGGTGCGGCCGGGCTGCGGCGGGTGATGGGGTCATATGCTCCTCCTGGGCTCTAGTATAAGCACGCGTTCGGATAGAGTTGTGGGCGCATCCGGTAAGGTGGTGCCGGATGCGCCCACAATGTGGCGGGCACGCGCCATATGAAGGTTTTAGCGTTTGGTGCTGCGGCCCATGAGCAGCGCGGTGGCGACGACGAAAATAACCGCCCACACGCTGAAGTTCACGATCCCGTACCAGAGCGGTTCGGTCATATTCCATTCGGCGCCGCTGCCGCTAATAATGGTGAGCCCTTTGCTGAAGGGGTAGCGGGCGATTTCGGCGGCACCGTACAGCGGGGTGAACCGTGCGTAGGGCATGAGGTCCTTGGTGAGTGGTGCGAAGAGCGTGCCGAAGAATGAGAACACCACCAGAATGCCGTTGGCGATTCCCACTGCGCTTTCGCTGGGTACCAGAAACCCAATGGCCAGCCCGAAGAACCCGAAGACCATAGCGCACAGTATGGACAGCGCGGCGCAGGCGATCTGCTGCTTCAGCGGCATATCGATTTTGGTCATGCGCGCAACAATATTCACCGCAGTAATTGGTACTGCCGCCATAATGAACGCCACGCAGCATTTGGAGAGCAGATATTTGCCGGTGTTCATGGGGGTGAGCCCCAGCTGCCTGCCCCACCCGGCCACGTTTTCGACCACGGTCAGGCCGCTGATTGACACGGTGCAGCTAATAGCGCCGTAGAGCGCGATGCCGATCATCACGTAGGCGGCGGCGTTACCGTCTGCGACTTTGATCTTCGCGTAGTCTTGCAGGGCGCCGAAGAGCAGGTAGAGCCCCACGGGCATAATGATCGTGTAGAACAGGGATGAGAAAGAGAGCACCGATCGGCGGATTTCGTAGAGTGTGTAGCGTAGCATTTTAGGCCTCCTGTGCGGCGCGATCGGTGAGCTGAACGAACGATTCGTCCAGTGAGGGTTTGACAATTTCAAGGTCGCGCACGGTGTACTTGGTGAGCAGCACTCGCGCGAATTCATCGGCGTTGGCCACGGTGGTGCGGTGCCGGTACGCCCCGTTTTCTTCGCTGGTTTCGACGCTCAGCATCGGGTATTCGCTGAAGGTGATGGGCTTATCGGCGAGGAAGCTCACGTGGCGTCCGCCGGTGAGGTCACGGATCTCTTCGGAAGTGCCGTCGGCAATGATTTTTCCGTTGTCCATGAGCACGATGCGCTGCGCAAAGTTCTGTGCCTCTTCCAGGTAGTGGGTGGCGAAAATAATGGTTTTGCCGGTTTCGGCGAGTTTGTCCATGCGTTCCCAGAAGGTGCGGCGGGCGGTAACGTCCATGCCGGTGGTGGGCTCATCCAGGATGAGGATATTAGGGTCGTGCATGGTGGCGATAGCGAACCGGATGCGCTGCTGCTGCCCACCGGAGCATTTGCCGACTTTGCGGTGTGCCAGCTCGGTCAGGTCTGCATCGGCGAGCACCTGGTTCATGTCGAGGCGGGTGGGGTACAGCGAGGCGAGCATGTCGAGGGTTTGCTGCACGGTGAGGTCTTTGAGCAGCCCGCCGGTTTGCAGCACCGCCCCAATATTTCCGGATTGTATTGCGGCTTTGGGGGAGGCACCGTCAATGGTGAGGACACCGCGGGTGGGGGTGCTCAGCCCCAGGAGCATGTCGATGAGGGTGGTTTTACCCGCCCCGTTGGGACCTAGCAGGGCAACGATTTCGCCTTTGTCGATGGTCAGGTCAAGATTATCGACGGCGGTGACGTTACCGCTGCGCGTACGAAAAATCTGTGTGAGGCCCTGGGCCTCAATAACATGTGACGTGTTCATGATTTAAGTACAGCACCGCGGGCAGAAAAACATGAATGTGCACTGTCATTATCTGCCTATGACAAGTGTCATGGAAGGCTGCTCCCGCGCCGGCGTGGCGCCGTTCCCCAAGAGGCGGCGTGGCAGAGAAGAGCCTATTCAGAAGAGTTTTTTTGCATTCAGAAGGTTATATCGCTTCTGAATGCAAAAAACTTTTCTGAATAGAACCCCACTGGGAGAGGAAGAAACATGGGGTGTCTCACTATGTGGGTGCGGCGTGTCTTGTGGTGCGCTGTATACTCTCCGTCTGCACTGTAGAATGGTGGGGAGTTGTGCCTGCACTTTAGCTGTTTCCGCGGTGCGGGTGACTATAGGTACTGATTTTTGAAGGATTTTCTGTGGCTCTGACTATCGGCATTGTCGGTCTTCCTAACGTGGGC
>ERZ772962.223-NODE-223-length-31414-cov-20.211965_pt1 | contig 31414 bp, 13 predicted proteins | sample MGYA00580676_ERZ772962 | MGnify/ENA primary metagenome ERZ772962 (study PRJEB29015, sample SAMEA2738049) | human oral metagenome | biome: human oral; feature: human-associated habitat; material: saliva | place: China | collected 2230 ...
GGGCGGCGAGTCCGACGAGATCGCCGAGGTCGGGGATCAGGAGATCGCCGAGGTCTTGGCCATGTCGACCGGTATCCCGGTCGTGCGCCTTACCCAGACTGAGACCGCGAAGCTGCTCAAGATGGAAGACGAGCTGCACAAGCGCGTCATCGGCCAGGACGAGGCCGTCAAGGCTCTCGCCCAGTCGATCCGTCGTACGCGCTCGGGTCTGAAGGATCCGAACCGTCCCGGTGGCTCGTTCATCTTCGCCGGCCCGACCGGCGTGGGTAAGACCGAGCTGGCCAAGGCCCTCGCAGAGTTCCTCTTTGGCGACGAGGATGCCCTCATCCAGCTGGATATGTCCGAGTTCTCCGAGAAGCACACGGCCTCGCGCCTCTTCGGTGCCCCTCCCGGCTACGTCGGCTACGACGAGGGCGGCCAGCTCACGGAGAAGGTCCGCCGCAAGCCGTTCTCGGTCGTCCTCTTCGACGAGGTCGAGAAGGCTCACCCGGACATCTTCAACTCGCTGCTCCAGATCCTGGAAGAGGGTCGCCTGACGGACTCGCAGGGTCGCAAGGTGGACTTCAAGAACACCGTCATCATCATGACGACGAACCTGGGTACCCGCGACATCAACAAGGGTGTCCTCACGGGCTTCCAGACCGCGGACAACTCGACGCACGACTACGGCCGTATGAAGTCGAAGGTCGCGGAGGAGCTCAAGCAGCACTTCCGTCCCGAGTTCCTCAACCGCGTCGACGACACGATCGTGTTCCCGCCGCTGACCAAGCCCGAGATTGCGCGCATCGTTGACCTGATGATCGCCAAGCTGGCCAAGCGCATGGAGGCTCAGGACATGCGCCTGCAGCTGACGGACGAGGCGCGCGAGCTGCTCGCGGACGTGGGCTTCGACCCGGTCCTGGGTGCGCGTCCGCTGCGTCGCGCAATCCAGCGCGAGATCGAGGACGCGCTGTCCGAGCGCATCCTGTTCGGAGAACTGCAACCCGGTCAGGTTGTTACCGTTGGCGTCACCGGAGAGGGTAAGGACCGCACGTTCACCTTCAACGGAGAGTGATTTACTCGCCAATTATCTGTGGCTGACAAACCGGTCACTTCGAGAGGGTGGCCCGTCGTACTGCGACGGGCCACCCTCTAGTTGTCAAGTAATCGCACATCTGATAGATTCTCGTTAACTATTAGTATGCGGTGTAGTCGTGCCACACTATTTATGGGGTACTGCTCATCGATCGAGAGAGGCCATATGTCCGCGAAAACGCGACACAATCGGATCAGTGCGAGGCGCCGTCTGCCGGCGTTCATCCTCGTGCTGCTCGTTGTTGCGCTCTGTATCGCGGGTGTCATCTACAAGGGCGCAGAGGTGACCCAGGTCAACGTCAACGACGGTGGTATCTGGGTGACCAACAAGTCCAAGCAGATGGTCGGCCATCTCGACTACGAAGCCCGCATCCTCGACGGCGCGCTGCGCACCGAGGCCACCAACTTCGACGTCGGCCAGGCGGGGGAGACTGTCACCGTCTCCGACCTCACCTCGTCGACGGTTGCACCCGTCAATGTCACCCAGGTCTCCCTCGGCTCCCCGACGGCCCTGCCCGCGGGTTCCGCGGTCATGCAGGGGGGCGACGTCCTCGGCGTCCTCAATGGCTCCGACGGTACCCTGTGGACGACCTCCGCCGTGAACCCCAGCCCCCTGAACCTTTCCGAGGCGGCGGCCATCTCCTCGAACATGGGTGCCAGCGCCTTCGTGACCGGTTTGGACGGCTCCGTCTATACCCTGGCTGCCTCGGGCACGCTGACGACCGTCAAGCGTCAGGGTGCGGTCGATCAGGCCCAGACCTCGACTGTGGAGGGCATCCCCGAGGACGCACGACTGAGCATGACCGTCGTCGGTGACCAGGTTGTCGCCCTCGACGGTGAGTCCAACACGCTCTTCCTGCCCGACAACAAGCGGATCGATCTGAGCGCCCTCGGCATCGAGACCGGTGGTGTCCTCCAGCAGGCCGGCCCCAAGGCCGATTCCGTCCTGCTCGCCACGCCCACCTCCCTCGTGTCGATCCCGCTGGTGGGCGGCACCCCGACGATTACCCCCTCCACCGAGGGTGGCGTCAGCGGAACCCCGGCCGCGCCCGTGCGTCACGAAGGCTGCGCGTATGGCGCGTGGACCGGCAGCGGTGCGTACATGCGCGCCTGCGACGATCCTTCGGTGAACAAGCAGATGGTCGTCGATACGCTGACGACCGCGCGCGAGATCGTCTTCCGCACGAACCGTAAGGCCATCGTCCTCAATGACGTCGCCGAGGGCAGCGTGTGGCTGCCCGACTCGAACATGGTCCTCATGGACAACTGGGACGAGGTCGAAAACGAGCTCGAGGAAAACGAGGACGAGCAGGACAGCCCTGAGCTGACGAACGAGGTTGCGGACCCGCAGCAGCGCGAGGAAAACACCCCGCCCGAGGCCGAGGACGACGAGTTCGGCATCCGCCCGGGACGCTCGACCATCCTGCCCGTCCTCGACAACGACTCCGATCTCGATGGTGACGTGCTGACTGCCGCGCCGGTCAAGCAGCCCGAGTGGGGCGTCGTGACCGTCGCGCGCGGCGGACGAGCCCTGCAGATCAGTGGCGTGTCGGCCTCGCAGGCCGGCTCGACGACTTTCACCTACGCGGCTTCCGACGGTCAGGCTTCGGCCGAGGCCAACGTGCGCGTCACCATTCACCCCTTCGATCAGAACGAGGGGCCCGCGCAGCTGCGCGTCCCGACCGTCAAGATCGGCGCGGGCGCACAAATCCAGTACGAAGCTCTCAGCGATTGGCGTGACCCCGACGGCGACCCCATCTACCTGAAGAACGCCGAGGCTCCCGAGGGGCTGAAGGCCTCCTTCACCGAAGACGGCTCCGTCACCATCACCGAGGAAGGCGCTGCAGCCGGCCCGAAGTCGATCGTTCTCACGGTCGCTGACGACCAGGGCGCGGAGACCCGCGGCGAGCTGATCGTCGACGTCCAGGAGGCCGGAAACCTGCCTCCGTCTGCGAACGGCGACCTCTTCCAGGCGCACCCGGGCGAGACCGTCACGCTCGATCCGCTCAAGAATGACACCGACCCGAACGGCGACCATCTGACCCTGGCGGCCGTCTCCGGTGCACCCGCCGGCGCCTCGATCCAGCCCGACCTGGATCACGGAACCATCGACTTTAGGGCGACTGAGCCGGGCTCCTACTCCTTCGCCTACACCGTGTCCGACGGCATTGCGACGACGCTGGGCATCATCCGCGTCGAGGTCATGGCGCCCTCGAGCGAGCCCCCCGTCGCCGAAAACGACACGGCGGTCCTGCCGCAGGGCGGCTCCGTCCTCGTCGCGCCCCTGAACAACGACTACGACCCCTCCGGCGGCCTGCTGTCGATCGTCTCCGTGGACGCCTCGAAGACGCCCGAGATCGAAGTTGCCCTCATCGATCGCCACCTGCTGCGCGTCACCGCGCCCGCGGGCCTGGACCGCACGGTGCAGTTCAGCTACACCGTGTCTAACGGCGTCGGCGAGGCCACAGCCGACGTGATGGTCATCCCCGGAGCGGCGGACCGCTCGGACCTGCCGCCCATCCTCAAGCCCGACCACCTCAAGGTGCGCGTCGGCGACGTGGGTACCGTGTCGGTCCTGGCGAACGATCGCTCGCCCGCCGGCCTGAACCTCCAGGTCGAGTCGACCCTCGAGTACGATTCCGGTTCCGCCCTCGGAACCCCCTTCGTCACGGGCAACCAGGTGCGCCTTGAGGCTGGGCAGACCCCCGGCCTCATGGACGTGACCTACTCGGTCATCGACTCCGCGGGCAACCGCGCGTCGAGCACCGTCACCTTCGAGGTGATGGGTGCCTCCGATCAGAACCAGGAGCCGCGTCCTCGCGACATCACAGCCTGGGCGGCCGCGGGACAGACCACCCGCATCGCGGTGCCCCTGGACGGCATCGACCCCGACGGTGATTCCGTGACCCTGGGCGGCCTCGGCTCGTCCCCGCAGCTGGGCAACGCGACCGTCGGCCCGACGTGGATCGACTACGTGCCGAACCAGAACGCCTCGGGCACCGACTCCTTCACCTACACGGTCGAGGACCGCCAGGGCGGACGTGCCTCCGCTCGCGTGCGCGTCGCGATCTCGGCCGCGCCCACGCTGAACCAGAACCCGGTCGCCGTCCCCGACACGGTGCTGACCCGCCCGGACCGCATGGTGACCGTCAACGTCCTGTCGAACGACGTCGACCCCGACGGCGATCCGCTCGCGCTGGAGGAGGATAGCCTCGAGACGGCCACGCCCGAGCTCGACCCGCAGGCTCTGTCCTCCTCGACCATCCAGGTGCACACGCCTTCGCAGGCCGGCACCTACCTCGTGTCCTACGCGGTGAGCGACGGCCGCGGTGGCTCTGCCCGAGGCACCGTCACCGTTTACGTGCAGGATGACGCCCCGCTCAAGGCCCCCATCGCCCGCGATGATTTCGTGTCCTACGAGGAGCTGCCCACCGACGGCTCGGCCGTGCGCGTGAAGGTCCTCGATAACGACGAGGACCCCGATGGCAGCATCAACGAGCTGACCGTCACGACGGCCGAATCCGGCGTGACCGTGGAGGGCTCCGACGTGCTGATCCCGGTGACGGACAGCATGCGCCTGGTCGTCTACACGATTACGGACCGTGACGGCCTGACCAACTCCGCCGTCGTGACCGTGCCCGGCCGCGATACGACCGCGCCCTTCCTGAACACCGCGGGCCTGCCCATCGAGATGGACGCGGGCACCTCGCGCACGATCAACCTGGCGGATTACGTGGTGACGCGCTCGGGCCGCAGCCCGCGCCTCGTGGACGACTCCTCCCCGGTCGCGCAGACCGGCCTGGACTCGGTCGTCGCCGACTCGTCGACGCAGCTGACGCTGACCGCGAACGCCTCCTTCGGCGGCAACTCGGCATTCCTCATCCAGGTCGCTGACGGCGACGCCTCCGACTCGGGTACGCTCACCGCGTCCCTGTCGCTGCCCGTGCGCATCAAGGCGACCCAGAATCAGCCGCCCACCTTCGCCCCGACCGCGATCCGCGTCGAGGCCGGCGGCGCCGCCGTTACGCAGGACCTCAGGCTCGGCGTGCGCGACCCCGAGGGCACAGACGTCTCGACCTTCACTTACGCGATGGGCTCGGCCCCCGACACGGTCTCCGCGTCGCTGTCGGGCACCGTCCTGACGGTGTCTGCACCCGAGACCACTCCCGCTGGCTCCGTCGGTGCAATCGCCGTGAGCGTCACGGACGAGCAGGGCAACACCGTCAACGGTTCCATCCCCGTCGAGGTCGTCGGCACCACGAAGCCGCGCATCCAGCTCCCGGCATACTCGCTGAAGACCTCGGTGAATAACCCCGTGAGCATCGACGTGGCCTCGGAGGCGACCAACCCCTTCCCGGACACGCCGATCTCTCTCGAGGGTGCCGCCATCTCGCTGGGGGACGCGACCACGTCGACGTCCGGTACGGTCGTCACCATTACCCCGAAGTCGGCGGGGACGATCTCCGTCGCCTACCGCGTCAACGACAAGCTCAAGGACCCCTCGCGCGTCGTCCAGGGCACGATCACGGTCACCGTGAAGGGCCCGCCCGACGCGCCCACCGGCGTGGTCGCCCGGGCCAAAGGCCCGACGGGCGCCACCGTGTCCTTCAATGCTCCGGCATCCAACGGCGAGCGCATCACCGAATACCGCATCTACAGCGGTGGTAGCCAGGTCGCCACCTGCACCGAGACCGTGTGTGAGGTGAACGGCCTGACGACTGGCCGCAGCTACACCTTCACCGTGAAGGCGGTGAACGCCTCCGGACCATCTGAAGGCGCAGAGTCGAACGCCGTGACCCTCTCCGGCGTCCCGGATCGCCCGGGCAGCCCGACCGTCACTGAAGGTGACGGAACACTCACGGTGAAGTGGGATGCCCCCAACGACAACGGTTCGCCCATCACCTCGTACACCGTCTATGCGACGACCGCGGGTTCTGCGGCGACCACCTGCACGACCAGCGTCGAGCGGACGTGCATCATCAAGGGCCTCAAGAACGGCCAGCCGTACATCGTCACGGTCGTCGCCACGAACGCGAACGGTAATTCCCAGGCGTCCCCGGGTGTGACGGGCACCCCGAAGGCCACGATCCAGCCTCCGGACAAGCCCGTCATCTCGTCGGCCGAGGCCAAGCAGGTCGGCCAAATCATGTTCCTCGACCTCAACTGGATCCTGGGTAAGTCCGGCTCCAGCGGCTGGGGGACGACGACTATTCGCGTGGGCGATCGGCTTGAAACGTTCGCGGGTGGCGGGACGTCTCGCCGGGTTCCCGTGACACCGGGCGCTACCGTGAATGTGACCGTGACCGTCACTAATCTGCAGGGCGAGAGCGCCACGTCCGACACGCGTACCGTCACCATTCCCGCGCTGCGGCCCGCGGAAGAGGCCAAGACGACGCCGCTGCCTCCCGATCCGCCGGGGGTGGGGCCGAACCCTGAAAACGAATTCGGCGTTATTCGGATTTCAAATGCGCGGCTGAAGGAAGGTAACGGGTATAAGGCTTCTGACCTCGAGCTTTACCATGCGGAAAGCGCTGCTGCATGCACGACGTCCGGAAGTCTCATTCCTATGAACAACGGTACCCGCGGTGACTTTGATATCCACTCAGATCCCCCGTTCGCCCCTGGCTCGATGCGTACCTATTACTTCTGCCAGCGTGGCAAGCGCGGCGAGAACGACTACGTGTGGAGCCCGGTAGTCGCATCTTCCGGCACGGCCGGCACAGGCCAACGCAGCCGTGACGATGACGATGATCCCATCCCGACCTTCGAGGTCCAAGCAACCGCGTCCTACGTCCAGAAGAATCGATCCTGGGGCGTGTCTGCTTCGTGGTCCAATCCGAGCGGAGTGGAGATCACGCAGACCAATATCTGGATCGAGGGACTGAAAGACTCGACCAAGCAGAGTTGGACAGGCCCGCTCACCAACTGGTGGGCCGAGGACCTGGCGCCCGGCCACGAGTACACGATCGTTGTCGAGCTCATCGGAAAAAAGGGTCAGCACCGCGAGGTGAAGACCACCGTGAAGACCGGCGACTTGGTCGATAACGTGAGGGCAACCTTCGAGGGGAAGGTGGCGTGTGGAAACGGGCAGGAGTGCGGCTCGATGACGCTGCGCGCCGTCAACGCCTCGAACTATTCGTCCGGCGTAACCCTCGTGTGCAGCGTGAAGACCGGTCGCCCCTCCTCGGTCACACAGTTCCGTTTCTCGCGGGATAACCCCCAGATTACGGGTATCCTGACCGAGGCCATATCGGCGGCTGAGCTCCTCGCGAAGCCCCCTGTCATCGACTGTCGCGCTGAATAGACCACCCCCGCCACACAACAAAAGGTAGAAACATGACCCTATCCATTGAGGATGCAACCAGGTTCGCCCAGGTCTTCAAGGGCCTCGTCGACGGCGTGTCCGTGGCGGTCCTGGACAAGCGCCAGGCCGTGCGACTCGCGCTCACGACGATGTTTGCGGGAGGCCACCTCCTGCTCGAGGATGCCCCCGGCACCGGCAAGACCGCGCTGGCGCGCGCCATCAGCGCCGTCATCGACGGCACGCACTCGCGCATCCAGTTTACCCCGGACCTGCTGCCCTCGGACATCACCGGCGTCAACATGTTCAACCAGAAGACGGGCGAGTGGGTCTTCCACGCCGGCCCCGTCTTCGCGGAGATCGTCCTGGCCGACGAAATTAACCGTGCGTCGCCCAAGACCCAGTCCGCCCTCCTGGAGGTCATGGAAGAGGCCCAGGTGACGGTCGACGGCGTGCGCCGCCCCGCGCCCCAGCCCTTCATGGTCATCGCGACCCAGAACCCCGTCGAGCAGGCCGGCACCTACCCGCTGCCCGAGGCCCAGCTGGACCGCTTCCTCATGAAGACCTCCATCGGCTACCCCTCGCGCGCCGCCATGATCGACGTTCTCGACGGCTCGGCCGCGCCCGACCGCTCGAAGAACCTGCGTCCCCTCGTGAGCGGCAAGGACATCGTCGCCTGGTCGGCCCTGGCCTCGGGAAACCACACGGACCGCGCCGTCCTCGACTACGTGGCCGCCCTCGCGGAGGCAACCCGCGAGGACGAGTCCTCGCTGCTGGGTGTGTCCACCCGTGGCGCCATCGGCATGGTGCGCTGCGCCCGCGTGTGGGCGGCCGCGCAGGGGCGTAACTTCGTCCTGCCCGACGACATCAAGGCTCTGGCCGTGCCCGTGTGGGCGCACCGAATTATCGTTGACCCCGACGCCGCGTTCTCCGGCGCGACCGCTGAGGGCGTCATCCAGCGCGCCCTGACGTCGGTGCCTGCCCCGGCGGTGGGCGCGTAACGCGCCGACCGGAAACGACGATGCAAGGGAAGAGTTCGAACAATGCAACGATGGTCTCGCCGCGTAAGGCGCAGGCCTCCCGTCAGCACCTTCTGAAGGCGCTGGCCGACCTAGTGACGCCCACCGGGTGGACGCTCGTCTTCTTCGTCGCGGTCTCTCTGATTCTCGCGGCGACCCTCCGGTGGGTCGAGGCCCTGGCGTGTGCCCTCGCGGGCGTCGTCGCCCTGGTGCTTGCGGCCATGCGCGTGGCGTGGAAGCCCCCGCACCTCGTGTCGATCCGCGTGCCCAACGAACGTATCGTCGCAGGCCAGACGGCAGTCGGCGAGCTCGTGGTGCGCAACGAGCGTGCCCGTCCGGTGCGCGCAGGCATCATTGAGCTGCCAATCGGCACGGGAACGGGCGAGTTCGTCGTTCCTCCGCTGGGGGCGCACGCGACGTGGGACGAGATGTTCCTGATCTCTTCGCGTCGCCGAGGCCTCATCAGTGTTGGCCCTGCGCGCTCCGTGCGCTCTGATGCCCTCGGCCTGCTGCGCCGCGTGCGTTCCTGGGATGAACCCGTCGTCCTGCACGTCCACCCGCGCACGGTCCGCGTCCCCTTCGACGCGACCGGCTTCCAGCTCGACGTCGAGGGCGTGTCCACCGGAAAGCTCTCCAGCTCCGACGTGTCTTTCCACGCGCTGCGCGACTACGAGCCGGGCGATGACCGCCGCGCCGTGCACTGGCAGTCGACCGCTCGCCTCGGCAAGCTCATCGTGCGCCAGTACGAGGAGACCCACCGTTCCCACCACGTCATCGTCTTGGATACCTCCCGCGACGCGTGGGACCACGATTCCTTCGAGACCGCTGTGTCGGTCGCGGGTTCCCTGGGCCTGGCGAACCTGCGGGAGTCGCGCCCGGTGTCGGTGACGACGACCGATGAGTGGCTGCCGTCCTCGGTCGCCATGCGCCTCCTGGACTCCCTGTCCGAAATCTCGCACCGTTCCTTCGGGGATCTGGCGCTGCGCGTGCGCGAGGCCGTGGCTCAGCGCCCCGGAGTCTCCGCACTGACGCTCATCGTCGGCCCCGAGACAACTGATTCGGACGCCGCCCACCTGGCTCGCCTGGCGCCCATCGACGTGCCCGTATCCATCATCCGTATCGGCGAGAGTAAAGCGCGCGCCCGCCGAAACCTCGGCCGAGGAGTTCTCCTCGACTGTGCAACCCTGGATGACCTGCCGCGCATTATCGTCGCCGGGGGTCTGGCATGAGCAGCAATACGAACACCAAGCCCCGCGCTCAGCGTATCGACTCTCAGGACGAGGCCACCTCCGGCCCGCCCGTCAAGACTGACCGCCACTCGGTGCAGGAGCCTACGCAGCCGGGCACGCAGAGGGACCCCGGGCCGCGAGCTGACACGTACACGCCCAGGTTCAAGACGACGCGCAACCGCCTGCTGACGATCACGCAGCGCTTCGCGTCCTTCCGCACGCGCATGCCGATGTGGTCGCTGGCGGTCCTCGCGGTCCTCTTCGTCGGACCGGTCGCCGCCTTTGAGCCCGTCTTCGGCGGGGGAGTGGGCGCTATCGCCGCCGGCGCTGGCGTCGCGTGCGGCCTCGCGATCGCGTTCGCGTCGACCAAGTGGCGCTGGGACGCGATCACGACGGCCCTGGCCGTCCTGGCCACATACTTCCTGCTGGGCAGCGCCGCCGCCCTGCGCTCCGAAGCCCTCTTTGGCGTTCTGCCCACCGGCAAGACCCTCCAGGTCATGGTCCTGGGCTCCTTCCGCGCGTGGAAGGACCTGCTGACGCTGACCGCGCCCGTGTCCGCATACTCGGGCCCGGCCCTCGTGCCGTGGATGTGCGGCCTCCTGTTCGCGTCGGCGGCCGGATTGATCACGGCCCGCGCCGGTCGCGCCCTCCTGGGCTCCGTTCCGGTCATCGTGATGGGCGCGATCGCCCTGTTCTTTGGCCTGTCCGGCCAGCCGCTGCCCGTGTGGTCGATCCTGATCTGGTGGGGCGTTCTGGCTGCCTGGTGGGCCGTGGCCGCCCAGTATCAGCGCATCACGCTGGGTCAGGACGTGCTCGTGGGCCGTTCCGGGACGCGCGGCACCGAGAACACACTCGGGCGCAGCTCCCGCTCCACCGTCTACGTGGGCACGCGCGTCGTCGGCGCTCTCCTCATGCTCGCGATCTCCGTGGGCATCGCCCTGCCCGCCGCCTCCTTCCTGGGTCGCTCGAGCACGCGCGTCGTCGGCCGCGACCTGGTCGAGCCGCCCCTGGACATTCAGGCCTACCCCTCGCCCATGGCCTCGTTCCGCCACTACACGACGGACCTGAAGGACGAGACGCTCATCACCGTCTCCGACCTGCCCGAGGGCCAGCGCGTGCGCATCGCCGCGATGGACGTCTACGACGGCACAACCTTCGGCATGTCCGATACCCGAGGCGACGGCCACTCCGGCTACATCCCCGTCGAGACGACCATCCCCGGCCGCGCGGCCGGCGACGCGGTTGTGACCGTGTCGACGACCGGCATGTCCGGCCCGTGGGTGCCCGTCCTGGGAACCCCCTCGCAGCTCACCTTCAGCGGCGCGACCGCGGGCGCGCAGAAGGACGGCCTCTTCGTCGACACATGGGCCAACGCCGCGCTGACGACCGGGCCCACCGCGACGATGTCCTACGACGTGCGGACCACGTTCGCGCCCGCCGTGCGCGACGAGGACCTGTCCGCGCTGGCCGTCATGCCCAACACGTCGAAGGACACGCACGTGCCCGACGGCATCGTCACCATGGCCTCGGACCTGACGCAGAACGCCTCGACCTCCCTGGGCGCGGCCCGCGCGATCGAGCACCACCTGTCGACCCACGGCTACTACCTCAACGAGAACACGCAGTTCTCGCGTCCCGGCGTGCGCGCCGACCGACTCGAGCGCATGCTCTCCGGCGACGAGAACCTGATCGGCGACGACCAGCAATACACGGCGCTCATGGCGCTGATGCTCCACCAGCTGGGCATCAACGCGCGCGTCGTCATGGGCGCCTACCCCGAGGGCGGCTCCCAGGGGGGCGCCGCCTCCCTGCGTGGCTCCGACATCCGCGCGTGGGTCGAGGTCGAGTTCGAGGGCGGCGTGTGGGCCGTTTTCGATCCCACGCCCCCGCGCGACCACACGCCCCAGACGCAGGTCCCCGAGCCTCGCAGCGTGCCGCGCCCGCAGGTCCTCCAGCCGCCGGAGCCCCCGGAAGCTCCGGCCGAGCTGCCGCCGACGACACGGGACCAGAACGCCGACCCCGTCAAGCCGCCCACCGACGGCTTCCCCTGGGGTGTCGTCGCAGGCGTCGCGGGCGGGTTGCTGCTGTTGCTCGTGCCCCCGCTGGCGATCCTGGCCTACAAGGCCGCGCGCCGACGCCACCGCCGCCGCTCCGCCGCCGCCAACGCGCTGATCGGCTCGTGGGATGAGGTCGTGGACCTGGCCGCCGACTCCGGCCTGTCCATCGAGGTTGGACGCACGCGCCAGGAGACCGCCTGGTCGCTGGCCTCGCAGTGGAACCTCGGCGAACACCCGGGCGACCCCTTCACCCTGGTGACGGGCGAAGTGCGCCACGGCGACGACGGGTCGATCGACTCGGTTGAGTTCGACGAGGCCTCGGCCACCAAGGGCCGTTACGTGATCGATGGGTGGAGCCGTTTCGGAGACGACGTGCCGACCCCGGTCGTCATCGCCCGCTACGCGGACGTCGCGGATTTCGCCTATCACGGTGCCTCGCGCGACCGCGCCCGCGACGCGTGGATGCAGGTCAACGACCTGCGCTCCCAGGTGGGCAAGAACGCCGGTTTCTTCCCGCGTATTCGCCACGCGTTGTCCCTGCGCTCGCTGCGTATGCGCCGTAAACTGCGTCTGAGCGCAGCGGTTGCGCGCACGATGCAGGAGGGCGGCGAGAAGTGAGTCCAGCGGTCGCGGGCATGCGTGGCCCCCAGATCCCAGGTTTCCGATGGGTGCGCCCTCTGGGGCAGGGCGGTTTCGCCGACGTATTCCTGTACCGACAGGAGCTGCCCAGCCGTGACGTGGCGATCAAGGTCGTGCGCGCGCAGGGCGACGAGCGTGGCACCCTCGAGCTGCACCGCGAGGCCGACGCGATGACGCTGCTGGCCGGGCACCCCTCGGTCGTCGAGCTGCACGGCGTGGGCACCACCGCGGATGGGCGCGCCTACCTGGTCATGGAGTACTGTCCGGTCGCGGATCTGCTCACGCAGGTGCGCGCCCGGCCGATGTCCCTGGAGACGGCGCTGGAGACGATGATCAAGGTCTGCGGTGTCGTGGAAATGTTCCACCGCCAGGGCTACGTGCATCGCGACATCAAGCCGTCGAACATCATGCTGGACGCTTACGGCAAGCCTGTTCTCGCAGACTTTGGCGTGGCCTCGAGGATAGGCAAGTTGGAGGTTGGCGCCTTCGACGGTTTCTCGGTGCTGTGGGCGCCCCCGGAGCAGCAGGACGTCAATTCCCCTGCGGCACCGACGCAGGACGTGTGGGCGTTGGCCTCGACGATGTGGACGTTTATTACGGGCCGCAGCCCCTTCGAGGACCCGATTGGTGACAACTCTGCGGCGTCGATCGCCAACCGTGTCCAGCGTGGGCGCATGCGCGGCCTGGGGCGCGCGGATGCCCCGCCGGAGCTGGAGCGCGTGCTGCGCGCGGCGATGGCGATTAACCCGGACGAGCGCACCCCCACGGCCATGGCGTTTGGCCAGGGCCTCCAGCGCGTCCAGAAGGAGCTGGGCTACGCGCGCACCGAGATGGAGATCAAGGAGAAGCGCTCCAAGAGCACCGCCGCTCCCTCCGGCGACCAGAAGACGCGCCTGCGTGGCGCCCCCGTCATCGACCCGGATAAGACGCGCATGCGCTCGTCGTTCTACTCCTTCGAGGGTGGGGCGGGCTCGGGTGGCGTCGAGGCCGTGGCTGATTCCTGGAAGATCGATCGTTCCGCCCAGGCGGCCGAGGCCTCGGCTGGGCGCGTGGTTGACGATCCGTCCGCCTCCAAGCGGGGCATGAGCCCCGTGGCGGCCGTGGGGTTGGCGCTGCTGGCTGCGGTGATTGCCGCCGGCCTGGTGGTGGGCATCTTGCGCGGCGAGGGCACCTTCACGCGCATCACCCCCGAGTCCGAGTCGACGACTGCGTCGGCGGGCGCGGGTGACCCATTGGGATCGGCGCCGCCGGAAGTGACGCAGCTGACGGGCGTGTATGCGGGCGGAACTGTGACGTGGACGTGGACGCTGCCCGATGGCCTAGCCAAGGCAGATGTGACCTACTCCTATGAAGCGACGAATCCGTCGGACACGACGCGCGGCAGCGTCGAGGAGGCGACGGTGAGTGTGGATGCGGTCGCCGGCGAAAACTGTATGGAAATCTCTACGGTCTCACGTTCGTCCGGGCGCATGTCTGATCCCATGCGGGCGTGCGTGACCGTTCCCTGACCAACCGGGTGGATCTTTCCGGCGCGTAGCACGTCACGCTTTCAGCCTATGCTTATGCGGTAGGCTGGTCGAAAACCTGTACCTCCAAGGTGTTAGTTGTCGGGAAAGTGGTGAGCGTCGTGACGAAAAGTGACCGCATGATGCACCTGTTGCGTCGGGCGACGCGTCGCTTCCCTGCCATCACCGTTGTGCTCCTGACGGCCGTCCTTGTTCTTGTCGCCTTCCTGCATCGGGGCATCGAGGTCACCGAACTCGACGTGGACGACGGCGGCATCTGGGTCGCGAAGGGCGCGGACCTGTCGCTGGGCCACCTCAACTACGACGCGCTGACCTTCGACGGATTCGTGTCGACCCCCAGCGCCCAGGTCGCCCTCGGGCAGGACGGGCGCACCGTGACAATCGGCGACGAGACAACCCATTCCGTGGCCTCCGTCGATGTCGCCGCCATGAAGCTGGGCGGAGCTAGCACCGTTCCCGAGGGCTCGCGCGTCGTTCAGGGCGCCTCGACGATCGCAGTCCTGGACTCACTGGCCGGCTACCTGTGGGTGGGAGAGGCCAATCGTCCCGACGCCATCAAGTACGAGGACACCTCGGCCATCGCCGACGGCCTAGCCGGCGGCATCGTGACCGTCTCAACCGGCGGCACTGTCTTCGCCTACGCGCCGCAGTACGCCACGCTCACCACGGTCACCCGTGCGGGCTCGACGTGGTCCACCACCAAGGCGACCCTCAGCGGCATGTCGGTGGGCGACGACCTGTCTATCACCGCCGTGGGTGATAAACCCGTCATCTACGACGCGACGACCAACACGCTCGTCCTGCCGGGCGGGCGCACCCGCGCCCTCGACGCCGACGGTGTTGCACCCGGCGCGGTCCTCCAGATGCCCGGGCCGGCCTCGTCCTCCGTGCTCCTGGCGACACCGGACTCCCTGGTGAGCGTCCCCCTCAACGGCTCCGCCCCCACGGTGACCCCCGCGCAGGAGGGCACCTCCATCTCGGGAACCCCGGCCCCGCCCGCCTTCCACCAGGGCTGCGCGTACGGCGCCTGGGCCTCCTCGGGCGCGGCGCTGCGTCAATGCGAGTCCGGCCTGACCCGCTACACGAGCGTCGAGCGCCTGGCCGCCTCCAAGCACCCCCTCTTCCGCGTCAACCGCACCCGCATCGTCCTCAACGACATCGAGGACGGGACCGTGTGGCTGCCCGAACGCGACATGATCATGATCGACACCTGGGACGAGGACAACCCCGACGAGTCCCAGTCCTCCTCCGAGGATCAAAACCCCGACCTGCTCGAAGAGATCAGCGACCCCAAGCGCGACCAGAAGAACACGCCGCCCACCGCCGTCGACGACGAGTTCGGCGTGCGGCCCGGCAAATCAACGCTCCTGCCCGTCCTCCAAAACGACTCCGACTCCGACGGCGACGTGCTCACCGCCGAGCCGATGTCCCAGCCCTCCTTTGGCTCCGTCGTCGTCACGCGCGGCGGACGCGCCCTACAGATCACAGGCGTCGCCGACGACGCGGAAGGCTCCAGCTCCTTCACCTACTCCGCGTCCGACGGCCTGGCCTCGGCGACCGCGAACGTATCCCTGCGCGTCCACCCCTGGAGCGAAAACGCCGGGCCCAAGCGCGTCCACGACGCCAGCGTCAAACTCGGCGCGGGCGCCCAAATCGAATACAACGTGCTGGCCGATTGGATCGACCCCGACGGTGACCAGATCTTCCTCGAGCGCGCCGAGGGCTCCGAGGGCCTGTCGGTCCAGTTCTCCGAGGACGGGACCGTCTCGATCCACGACCTCGGCGGCGGCCCCGGGCCTCGTCAGGTCACCCTGTCCGTGTCCGACGGCTGGATCACCACTGAGGGCGAGCTCACCGTCCTCGTGCAGGAAAACGGCAACATCGCGCCCATCGCGAACGCCGACTTCTACGTCACGCGTGTCTCCGAACCCCTCATTGTCGCGCCCCTGGCCAACGACACCGACCCCAACGGGGACGTGCTCGCGCTGACCAAGGTGTCGACCGCGCCCGCCTCGACGACCCTCGTGCCCGACCTGGAGCTGGGCACCGTGACTTTCACGGCCTCGCAGGTAGGCTCCTACGAGTTCACCTACACCGTCAGTGACGGGCCCGAGGCCGTCGTCGGCGTCGTGCGCGTCGACGTCGTATCGGGCGACGAGCATGCGGCCCCCGTCGCCGAGGACGATATCGCCATCCTGCCCTCCGGCGGCTCCGCCCTGGTCGCGCCCCTGGCCAACGACACCGACCCCTCCGGCGGCGTCCTCGTCGTCCAGTCCATCGAGGTCGACTCAGACTCGGGCATCGAGGTCGCCCTCATCGACCGCCACCTCCTGCGGGTGACGGCCCCGGCAGGCCTCGACGACGTCGCGCGATTCACCTACACCGTCTCGAACGGCTCCGGCTCGGCTACGGCCTCGGTCGCCGTCATCCCGACGCTCGCCAAGGACGACCGCGCCCCCCTCGAACTGCAAAACGACTCCGCGAAGGTGCGCGTGGGCGACATCGCCTCGATCCCGGTCCTGGCGAACGACCACTCCCCGTCGGGCCTGGCGATGAGCGTCTCCTCGACCCTGTCGGGCACGGTCGACTCCGTCTACGGCCACGCCTTCGTCACCGGAAACCTGGTGCGGTTCGAGGCCTTGGACACGACCGGCCGCGTCGACGTGACGTACACGGTCACGGACTCGGCCGGCAATACGGCCAGCGCCGTCGCGAGCTTCAACGTGATCGGCGCCGACCAGGCGAACTCCGCGCCCCAGCCCAAGGCACTGACGGCCTGGGCCAGCGCCGGGCAGACTATGCGCATCCCCGTACCCCTCAACGGCATCGACCCCGACGGTGACTCGGTGACCCTGGTTGGTATCGACCAGCCGCCGACAATGGGCACGGCCACGCTGGGCACCGAATGGATCGAATACACGCCCGGCGAGAACGCGTCCGGCACGGACGTCTTCACCTACACGGTCGAGGACCGCCTGGGCCGCCAGGCCAAGGCCCGCGTGCGCGTGGGCGTCGCCCCGCCCTCCGAGCTCAACCACAACCCCGTGGCCCTGCCCGACGTCATCAAAGCCAGGCCCTCGCGCACGGTTGAGGTCAACGTCCTGTCCAACGACGTCGACCCCGACGGCGACACGTTGAAGCTGCGCGAGGGATCCCTGGAATCCTCCAACGACCAGGTCAGCGCCACCGTCGTGTCCCCGACGTCCGTGGCCGTCACGACCCCCGCGCAGACCAACCCCTTCGTCGTCACCTACGTCGTCGAGGACGGACGAGGTGGCTCCGCGACCGGTCAGCTGACCGTCAACGTCGAGACCGACGCGCCCCTCATGGCGCCGATCGCTCGCGACGACGTGGTCTCCCTGTCCGACGTGCCGCGCGACGGAGCCCCGGTCACGGTGAACGTGCTGGCAAACGACGAGGACCCCGACGGCTCCCTCGCCGACCTGTCGATCGCGTCGAACGCCGACGGAGTCAGCGTGGACAACACGGCCCACACGGTGACGGTGACCCCCGAGACGGACCGGCGCCTCGTCGTCTACTCGATCACGGATCAGGACGGCCTGTCCTCCTCGGCCGTCGTCTCGGTGCCCGGCGCGCAACGCAAGGTCCCCGCCGTTAACCCCTCGCGCATCCCGATCCGCCTCAAGGCGGGTGAGACGAAGACGCTGACGCTGGACGACTACGTGCTGGTTAAGCGCGACGCGCACGCCTACATCCGCGACACGTCGACCGTGCGCGGGGGCGCCGGCCTGACGAACCTGAACGCGGACGAAAGCTCGATCTCCTTCACGGTCGAAGCCAGCTACGTGGGTAAGACCTACATCAACGTGGAGGTCTTCGACGGGCGTGAGGGCGACGACTCCGCGACCTCCGCGTCGCTGACGCTGCCGATCCAGGTCGAGGCCACCCAGAACCACCCGCCGACGATCACGCCGACGGTCATCCGCGTCGCATCGGGCGAAGAGACGACCGTGGACCTGCCGCTCATGGTCAGCGACCCCGATACCCCAGACCCGGCCTCGTTCACCTACCGGGTGTCCGACATCCCCTCGGGAATCACCGTCACCCACTCCTCCGATACACAGCTGCGTGTCAGCGCAGCGGCCGGCACGAAGTCCGGTGCGGTGGGCTCGCTGACGCTGAGCGTCGACGACGGATCGGGGGCCGTGGTCAGCGCGAAGGTGCCGATCGAGGTCGTCGCCTCGACGCGCCCGCTCATCCAGACCTCGCTCGCGCAGATCATCGCCGACGCCGGGTCCACCGTGAACGTCGACCTGACGCAGTACACGACCAACCCGTTCCCGGACACGCCGATCACGATCCAGCGCGCCACCGTCGAGGTCGGCGAGGGCACCGTGGACCCCCAGGGCACGGTCCTGGCCGTGAGCCCGCGCGCGGGCTTCCACGGGAACATGGTGATCGTCTACCGGGTCATGGACAAGACACTGGAGTCCTCGCGTACCGTCGAGGGGCGAGTCTCGGTGACCGTACGCGACCGTCCCAACGCCCCTGAGAACGTTCATGCCACCGCGACGGGTCCGGGCCGTGCCTCCGTGTCCTTCACACCCGGCGCCGACAACGGCGCGCGCATCACCGAATACCTGGTGACGAGCTCGCATGGGGGCACCACGAAGTGCGAGCAGACCGTGTGCGACGTGAGCGGTCTGACCAACGGCGAGCGGCACTCCTTCACGGTCGTCGCGCGCAACGCGGTGGGCGACTCCGATGCGTCCGCCCCCTCCAGCGAGGTCCTCGTTGACGTGACGCCGGAGCGCATGAGCACGCCGTCGTTGTCCCCCGGTGACGGGTCACTGGACGTGACGTGGAGCGCGCCCAACAACGAGGGCTCCCCGATTACCTCCTACGAGATCACGTTCAACGGCAGCGACGGCTCTACCCGCCAGGAGAGCGCGGGGGCCGGCCTGACGAAGACGACGGTGAGCAACCTTGAGAACGGTGTCACCTACTATGTGTCGATCGTTGCGCGCAACAGTGCCGAGAAGCAGGCCGAGTGGTCGGAGAAGGCCACCGGCACGCCGCACGGTAAACCCGACACGCCCAGCAACGTGGGCCTTGAGCACGTGGGGTCCTCACGTGACGGATCCACCGGTTCCGTCGTCATTTCCTGGTCTCTGGGCAAGTCCGGTGGCAGCGACTGGGGGCCGACGACCGTGACCGTGGACAACAAGCCCAAGACGGTTGACGGTGGCACCACCTCCGTTCAGTTCGACGGGGTTTCGGCCAGCTCCTCGCTGACCGTCAACGTCGACGTATCGAACGCGGAGGGCGACCACGCCTCCTCGGGAGACAAGTCGTTCTCGCTGCTCACCGTCCCCATGCCGATCAGCGCCCCGAGGCTGGAGGGCACCGGCTATGCCGGTCAGCTGCGGGTCTCGGGCCTCAGTAAGGCCGCGGGGAACGGATTCTCCAGCTCCGAGCTGACCCTGCGCTACGCCTCGACGTCCGACGGCTGTTCCTCCGGCTCGGAGATCAGCGACGGCGCGGTGATCGAGGGCAACGGCATCTCGGCGCGCACCTACTACTTCTGCCAGGTCGGGACCGCGACCTCGGGCACCCCGGTGTCCTCGAGCCCCGTATCCGCGCAGGGCCAGCCGACTGCTCCTCCGAACGTGTCGGGCGTGACGATCGCGAAGGCGGGCCCGGGAGCGGTGACGGTCAACGTCGCCGTCGCCGAGGCCTACCCGGCCATCACGTCGATGACGGTGACCGTGGGAGGAAAGACGGTCCCGATGACGGGACGCACGAGCGAGACGGTGACGGGCCTGACCGAGGGTGCCTCGGTGAGTGCCCACGTCGTGGCCAAGAACAGCGAGGGCGAGGCCTCGGCTGACTCGACCTCGACGACGACCGAGCTGAGTGTGTCCCCGACGTGGGTCGAGACCTGCTCGCCGGACGTGGCCACTCAGGTGCCTGGCGGGCAGACGTGCCACACGTTCTCCCTGTCCGCGCCCGGTTACGTCTCCGACGTGTCGGTGCCGCACGTGTGTCAGGTTTCCTCCGACGTGGACCCCGCGCGTCAATACAGCGTCGTCGTGGATGGTCCCAGCGTTGAGTCGGGAGTCGCGACGTTGGCGGGCTCCCAGATCGCCATGAGGGGCAAGGTCGTGGTGCACAGCTGCGAGCCGCGCCGATAGTAGTCACGCCGAGGAGAAACGATGGGAGGAACGTCATGGAGCGCATGAATGCCGGTTTCGGCCAGACTCAGCGACCGCTTGCGGCGCGCGTCGTGGACTCGGCACGCACGTTCGTGGCCGCGCGCCTGCGGGCGATCCCGGGGATACGTCACGTCATGGACGCGTGCTCGGTCGTCACGTCCTTCGGCTGGCTTGTGATTGGCGCGGCGATCGCTGGTTTCGTTGGAGCGATCCTCGCGGGCTGGGCGGAGGCTTTTGCGCTCTTCGTCGCCTGCCTGTCCCTGCTGATCATCGCCATCATCCTCGTGGCGGCACCCTCCCCGTACCGCGTCTTTTTGCGCCTGGCTCAGGAGCGCGTGGTCGCCGGACAGACGGCGCTGGGTGAAATCCGGGTCGTCAATGACACAGCGCGCCGCGGCGGCTCGGAGGTCATCGAGTTGCCGATCGGCACGGGCGTCGCGGAGTTCGTGATCCCGGGCGTTTCCTCGCACGAGACGTGGGACGAGTTTTTCTCCGTGCTGACCCGCCGTCGCGGCGTCATCGAGATCGGCCCGGCGCGCACCGTGCGCTCGGACGGCCTGGGCCTTTTGCGCCGCGTGCGCTCGTGGGATAACCCGGTGACCCTCTACGTTCATCCGCGTACCGTGCGTATTCCCTTCGAGGCGACGGGCTTCCAGGTCGACGTCGAGGGCGTGGTGACCGCGAAGCTGTCCAGCTCGGACGTGTCCTTCCACGCGCTGCGCGACTACGAGCCAGGCGACGACAGGCGTGCCGTTCACTGGCAGTCCACGGCGCGCCTGGGCAAGCTCATCGTGCGCCAGTACGAGGAGACCCACCGCTCTCACCACCTCATCGTGCTCGACACGTCGCGCTCGTCGTGGGACCGCGACTCCTTCGAGGACGGGGTGTCGGTCGCCGCATCGCTGGCCCTGGCTGGAATCTCGGCGTCGCGCACGGTGTCCTTCGCTGCTGGCAAGACGTGGGTGCCCGCCACGAATGCGGGTGCCATGCTTGACGCTCTGTCGTCCCTGCCGATGAGCGGGCGCGCCGACATTACTGCCCTGGCTCGCCGCGCCTACGCAGCCCGTCCGGCGGCCTCGTACGTGAGTATCGTCGCGCCTCCGTCGGTCAGCGACGCGGAGGCCGCGCACCTCGCCCAGGTCACCCCCAGGGACGTGACCGTGCAGGTGCTGCGCATCAACCCGAAGCGGCGTCCGCGTCGGCGTCGCCTGGAGGGCGGCGTGCTCTACGATTGCCCGTCGCTGCGCGATCTGGCGCACCTGGTGGGTGATATCCGGTGACTGCGAATGATCTGCGTCGGGCCAGGCCCTCGCTGCCGCTGCCGTCTTTCCTGGTGCTCGCTGTGCTTTTTACCGGGCCGGTCCTCACGCACGAGGCCGTGTTCGGGTCCTGGGTCGGCCTCACTGCGGCCGGCGCGGGCGTTGTCGTAGGCCTGCTGATTGCCGCTGCCTCGACCCGATGGTCGTGGGACACGCTCTCCACGCTGGCGGCCGTCCTCCTCGGCTATTTCCTCGTGGGTGGGCCGGTCGCCTTGCCTGCGACGGTGCGCTGGCGTGTCGTGCCGACGACGGATACGCTGCTGACGCTCGTGCGCGGTGCGGTCAGCTCCTGGAAAGACCTGCTGACGCTGACGCCGCCCGCCTCCTCCTATGTGGGACCCGCTCTGGTTCCCTGGATAACCGGCCTTTTGTGCGCGCTCGGCGCCGGCCTCGTCTCGGTGCGCTGGGGGCGCCCGCTCCTGGGTATCCTCCCGGTTGCGCTCATGGGCATCGTCGGCTTGGCTTTCGGTCCCTCGGGCCTCGTGCCGCCCGTGTGGCCGTTCATGGTGTGGTGTGCGGGCGCGTTCCTGTGGCTGACGTGGGCCTCGGCGCATCAGCGCCTCTCCCTGGGCCTGGACGTGTCCGTCAATCGACGAGGCCATGGCGAGGCTAGTGCGTCGACCGTGTCGGCGCGCGGCGCATCCCGTCAGGCCGTGTTCCGTTCTCGGCGCCTGTTGGCCGCGTCGCTGATGATCGTCCTCGCGGTGGGCGTGGCGCTGCCGGTGACGGACGCGTGGGGACCGAGCGGGCGACGCATCGTGGCGCGCGAGCTGGTGGAGCCGCCGTTTAACGTGCGTCAGTACCCGTCGCCGCTGTCGGCGTTCCGCCACTACAAGAAGGACCTGGGCGAGCAGACCGTCATGACGGTCAGTGGCTTGCCCGCGCGCACGCGTATCCGTCTGGCGGCGTTGGACGTGTACGACGGGACGACCTTCACGATGAGTGCGCCGAAGAGTCAGATTTCGGTGCTGACCGCGGCGGCGGAGGACGGGAAGACACAATCCGTCAACGTGCGTAACGGCTACGTGGCGGTGGGCTCCACGATCCCGCGCACCCCTTCCGGTCTGAGCGACGGGGAGTTCACTGCGACAATCGAGACCGCGGGCATCGTCGGCCCGTGGGTTCCCGTGGCCGGTGACGTTCGTGAGGTGACGTTCGGCGGGGAGAACGCGCGCACGCAGCAGGAGGGCCTGCGCTTTGACATGTGGGCGAACGCCGCCCTGACGACGGGTATTCCCGCGCAGCCGCAGGCGGTCACGGTGCGCGCCGACGCGCCCGTCGTCCCCACGGACTCCCAGTTCGCGGGGGCTACCCCCGTGAAGTTCCATTCGGACACGAAAGAGCCCTACCCCAGCGGCCTCGACAGCTTCATGGCCTCCATCGTGGGATCCTCCTCGACGCCCATTGAAAAGGCGCGTGCCATCGAACGCTACCTGCACAACGAGGGCTTCTACCTGACCGAGAACACCGACCAGTCGCGCCCCGGCCACAACCTCAACCGCCTGTCATCGATGGTCTCTGGCACCGGGGAGCTGATCGGCGACGACGAGCAGTACGCCGCGCTCATGGCCCTCATGCTCCACCAGCTCGGGTGGAACGCGCGGGTCGTCATCGGCGCCTACCCGGAGGGCGAGCCGACCGAGAGCATGACGCTCCTCGGCTCGGACATGCACGTGTGGGTGGAGATGGAGTTCGAGGGCATCGGTTGGGCCGTGTTCGACCCGACACCCGACAAGGATCGGGTGCCGGAGTCTGAGTCGCACACGAAGAAGAACTCGCCGCGTCCTCAGGTGCTCCAGCCGCCAGAGCCCCCCGAGGAACCCGTCGAGCTGCCCCCGGTCAGCCGCGACCAGGACGTGGCCGCCAAGGAACCGCCGCCCGCGGGCATCCCCTGGCTCCTCATCGGCACCACGACCGGCTCGCTGATCCTGCTGGTTCTTCCCTTTGTGCTCATCGTGGCGCTCAAGGCCAGGCGAACCCGCGTGCGTCGCAAGGCCTCGCCCGGCGTCGCCCTCGTGGGCTCCTGGGACGAGGTCGTCGACATGGCACTTGACGCCGGCGTGCGCGTGCGCGCCGACCAGACGCGTCAGGAAACCGCCTGGGCGTTGGCCTCGTTCTGGAAGCTGCGCGAGGGGCAGGACGCCGAGTCTGCGGGCGACCGACCTGAGGGCGCCCAGGCCTCGGGAAGCGACCTGATCCCGGGCTGGACGATGTTCCGTGAGAGCGTGCCGATGACGGTGGCGATCGCCAGGCGCGCGGACGTCGCTGATTTCGCGGCCGAGGCCGGGCAACGGGCCGAGGCCGAGTCGGCGTGGGCGGACGTGGATCACCTCAAGCGCTCGCTGGCGTCGTCCGCGAGCCTGTGGGTGCGCCTGAGGCGTCGCTTCTCGCTGCGTTCGCTGGCGCGCAAGTGGCGCCTGAAGCCGACCGGAAGCCAGGAGAGACGAGGCCCGGCCGAGCTGCTGGATGACGGGGAGGACGCGGGTGGCCCCCAGTGGCGCCCGTCGAGCGTGAGGAGTAAGTCGTGACGCGTGCAGGAGTGGTGGGAACCGGCCCGCGCATCGAGGGATTCCGGTGGATTCGTGCGCTCGGGTCGGGCGGTTTCGCGGACGTTCACCTGTATCACCAGCAGGTTCCGTCGCGTGACGTCGCCATCAAGATTGCGCGCTCGAATGTGGAGGGCGGAAACGAGGCGATTCGCCACGAGGCCGACGCGATGGCCCGCGTGTCCAGCCACCCGACCATCGTGAATCTGCACGGCGTGGGTGCGCTGGATGACGGGCGCGAATTCCTCATCATGGAGTACTGCCCGGTGACGAACATCGCCGATCAGGTGCGTGCTCACCCGATGGACGTGCCCGCGGCGCTGGATTTGATCATCCGCATTTCCTCGGGCGTGGAGATGCTGCACCGGATGGGCTACGTGCACCGCGACATTAAGCCGGGCAACATCATGCTGGACTCCTACCAGTCGCCTGTCCTCACCGACTTTGGCGTGAGCGCGCGCATCGGCGAGGGCAGGGACGGCGGCCTGGAGGGCTTCTCCGTCATGTGGGCGCCGCCCGAGCAGCACGACGGAAGCGCCCCCGCGGACCCGTCGCAGGACGTGTGGGCACTGGGGGCCTCGCTGTGGACCCTGCTCGTGGGGCGCAGCCCCTTCGAAGACCCGATCGGGGATAACTCGACGGTCGCGGTCGCGATGCGCGTGCGTTCCGGGCGCCTGCGCTCCATCGGGCGCGCCGACGCCCCCGAGGAACTGGACCTGGTGCTTCGGGCTGCGATGAACGTGGACCCCGCGCGTCGCCTGCGCACCGCGCTGGCCTTTGCCCAGTCGCTCCAGGGTATCCAGACGCTCATGGGTCTTCCCGAGACGCCCATTGAGGTGCGCGAGGAGGCTCCCATTCCTCGTCCGACGGAACCCAGCGTTGCCGGGCACAGCGGCTACCCCGTTCCGACGAAGCCCGATGAGCAGGGCACGAAACTGCGCGTCACATCGGCCGCGCAGGAGCATACCGTCCGGGCGGGCGGGGGCTTTGACTTCTCCGAGTCGGGCGTCGTCCCGGTCGCGGACTCGTGGCACCACCCGCGCAACCAGTCGACGGGGCGAGCAGCGGCGACGTCCTTCGAGGGGGAGGAGGAACGCAAGGGGCGCTCCGTGCCGTTCCTGGCCGTCGTGACGCTCGCGGTGATCGCAGCGGTCGCGGCCGCCGGCCTCGTCGTCGCGATGCTGACCGGTGGGGGCCAGTCGGTTCGTATCGATCCCGTTGACTCCCCGAGCGCCAACGGGGACGATCCCGCAGACCTGACGGTCCCGCCGACTGCGCCGAGCGGCCTGAACGGGCGTCTGGAGGGCGAATCCATCGTGTGGACGTGGACCGCGCCGCCCGATCCGAACTACGCAAGCGAGGACCTGGCGTTCCAATACCGCCTCGATCGCCCGGGCGAGGCACCGATGGCCGCATCAAGCCCCGTCGCTTCCGTCACCCTGCCCGCCGCGCACGGAGGGGACAACTGCCTGACCGTGCGAACCGTCGTGTCGGCCTCCGGCCTACAGTCTCAGCCTGTGAGCATCTGCGTCGCCGTCGAGTAACGGGTCGAGCAGGCCTTGGCCGGCCCGCGTCAGCGCGTCGAGCCGCCCGGCTTGCGCAGCCAGGACAGGACGACGAGGCACCCCAGGAAGGTCGCGCTGCCCAGCGCGATGCCGATGACGGTGAGGTTGGCGCGCGTGCGCGCCTGAGCCCCCGAGGCGTGCTCGGTGACCGGCAGCGTGGGCGCGGTGTCTGCGCCGCTCGTGCCGGTCAAGGGGTTGATGGGGCCGTCGATGCGGGCGTTGGCGGCCACCGTAATGGCAGCGTAGGGGTTGATCATGCCCCAGCCGACGGTGGTCGTCGAGCTGGCCGGGCTCACGCGCCGAGCCGTGGCCTCAAGCCGCCACTTCCACATGGCGGGCGTCTCGTCGGGGTGGGCGGAGGCCACCAGGGCGGCTGCCCCCGCGGCGTACGCGGCCGCGAAGGAGGACGAACCGGTCGCGACGTTGTTGGCCTCGCCGGTCAGGCAGTCCCCGCCGGGCACAGCCGTGGTCAGTGACGAGATCGAGGGAGCCGCGATATTGACGTGAACGCCCGAAACCTGCCCGCCGTCGGGCACGCCGCCCGTCGCGCTGGTCACGGCCAGGGCCTGCGGGTGCGCGGCCGGGTAGCGCGGAACGGTGTCGGTCCCGTACTGCTGAACGATCTGGGAGTCCGCGTTGCCCGCCGATGCGACCACGAGGGACCCCTGAGCGGTTGCCGACGCCACGGCCTCGTCGAGGCGAGCGTCCTGCGTGGGCTGGGACTGCGGGACGACGATGATCTGAGCGCCCTGGCTGGCCGCCCACTCGATGCCTTTCGCGGTCGTCGCCGCATCCAGGCCGGTGGGTCCCTTCTGCGGGTCTTCGTTGAAAGTGTCGTAGACGCGCACCGGCAGCAGGGCGACGCGCGGCGCGACGCCTTCGAGTGCCGACTGCTCGGGCAGGAGCCGGGAGGCGATGATGCCCGCGACCTGGGTGCCGTGACCGTAGTTGTCGGTGCGGCCATCTCCGCCGGTGCTGACGAGGTCCAGGCCGGGCAAAACGATGGAGCCCGAGGGGAAACGGGAGGAATCCTCGCCGCGGTCGGTTGCGGCGCCCACGGGGGAGAAATGCTTACTGGCCGGGCTGATACCCGAGTCGACGATGGCGACGGTCACGTTCTCGCCCTTCGTGATGGCCCATGCGCGATCGAGATCGAGGCGTTTGTCCGCCGTCTGTGCGTAGGTGGCGATGTAGTCGGTGCTGGTCAGGCAGCCGCCGGAGGCAGCATCGGCCGCACGCACCCGCACCTCTGCGCGCGCGGGGGCTGGACCGCTCAGTACCAGGCTGGCACCCGCGAGGAGGCAGGCACCCGCGCGCAGCGTTCGCGTCGCCCGCGCGTCCAGGAGCCGGGGCTTCCGGCGGGGCCGTGCGCGGCTCATGAGCTGCCCCCACCGGCGACCTCCCGGCGGGCGGCTCGGTTCGACAGCTCAACGCCGGTCGGGATGAGCTCCAGCCATTGCTCGGGGACCCGTTGGATGAAATCCGCGTTCCAGCCAAGCCGTCGGAGGGTATCGTTTTGGTCCTCGCCGAGGGAGTGGCGCTGGCCCAGGTCGGAGACAAAGGTCAGTGGAGCCTCGGTCTGCCCGTTGCTGGATCCTTGCGCGAGCGTGCCGAAACCGGAGGCCACCAGGGCGGCCCCGGGCGAGAAGGAGGTCGGGACGTCGGCCGTGGGGTCCAGGTTCCACGAGGCCCGACGAGCACTGTCCTGCGACATCACGGTCAGGGTCGCGTGGGCCGACCCGGAGGGCTGCTTGCTGTCAGCGTTGCCCTGAGCGCGCTCCAGGGTCGCGCAGGGAACCTGGTCGCGCACGCGAATGACCTTGGGGTCGTCGCTGTCGGCTGCCGTCGAGTCTGAGTCGAAGGGATACAGGCCCTCCAGCTGCGACCACTCGTCGGGGAAGGGCGAGGGCTCCACGTCGGTCTTGGCGACCGTAAAGGACTGCGCGAACGCGCTGGGCTGGAGGGTCAAAGCGCCCTCGATCGTGCCGTTGGGCGCAGCGGTCGTGCCCTCGTACAGGGCGGCGGCCAGCGGCGACAGCGGGTAGGCGTGCCCGGTGGCCACCAGCACGTAGTAGGTGGTGCTACCCGTATCCTTCACGGCGATGACGCTGCCCTGGCGCAGTGAGGCGTTGTTCTGGGGGGACGAGGCCATGGGGCCACCCGGTTCTGCCACACCCCATGTGGTCAGGTCGGGACCGTCGTCGAAGAGAGACACCCAGTTGGGGTCCACGGAGATGGGGGAGGTGCCGATGCGCAGGCGCGCGACGATGTCGCTGGCGCTGCCGGGGATACGGAACTTGGATGATCCTGCGACGATGAAGGAGTCGGAACTCCCGGAGGGGGTGACGTGGGCGCTGCGGGCGCTGTGTAGGCCGTTGCTCGACAGGAGCGAGGAGTTGCCGATCCACGTGAAGGTGTGTTCGGAGATGGCGCAGCTGGTCCAGTCGGCGGTCATGTGGTCGGCGCTGGAGGGCACGTCCTCGGGCGCGTCGGGGATGCCGAGCGCCTGCCCCTGGCTGTATTTGCTCAGGTCGGAGGTGGAGATTTTCATCGTGCCGGTCGAAGAATCGCCGAGGAGGCGCGCGGAGGTCCGGTTGGTGATCGGGTGCCACTGTCCGTCTTGGAGGTAGTAGCGGGCGCCGGAGCTGGAGACGATCGCCAGGCCGAAGGATTGTGAGGAGTCGGCGGTCGAGTAGAGGAATCGCAGGCCGACGCTGACCAGCAGCATGACGAGTGCGAGTGAGACGCCGACGATGAAGGGGCGGGTCGGGGCTTGCGGCTCGACCTCTTTGCCGTCGGGCGAGCCCGCGACGAAGGAGGTGATCAGGCGACGCCTGTTGTAGCGCTGGGCTTCGAGGATGTCCTTATTTGATGCCATTACATCCCCCACATGTAGAGGGCGAAGGGCGGGATGGCGACGATGATGAGGGTGGCGAAGGTATCGGCGGTGCGCGAGAGCCACGGCCGAACCTTCGGGGTCACGACGTTCATGGCAAGCACGAGAAGGCTTCCGGCCAGGGAAGTGACGAGCACGAGCAGCGCGGTCGTGGGCGCCAGGAGCGCGGCTGCGAAGGCTGCCCACGAGAGGATGGCCATGCCGGAGATGACGCCGATGAGGACTTCGATGCGCGAGCGGATCGAGCGGGTTGAGAGCATGAGGGCCGTGCCGATAAGCGCGCAGAGGATGATGCCTTCCATGGACGAGGCCAGGATCGGTGCCAGGATGATCAGGCTCAGGCAGGTGCCGAGCCGGATAGACACGGACAGGGCGACACCCATCGAGACGGATTTGCCGATCTGGCGGGGGTCGATGTGGGCGGTTGCGGAGGGGCCGGTCACGCGCACGGGGACCGAGGCCATGGCGAGCCACGGGATAGCCAGGCAGATCAGGAGAAGGAGCGCGCTGAGCAGTGCTGTCACGCGGGCGGCGCTCATGCCGAGGGCCCCCGAAAAGAGGCTGAAGGAACTCAACGTGACGCCGACGATGGCGGGGCACAGGCCGCTTGCACGCAGCTTCCCAGGAAGGACGAGGTGACACAGGGCGCCGATGGTGAGGGCGGCTCCCGCGGCAAGGGCGCCGGAGGTGGTCCAGGGGCCGGCCGGTAGGGCGCCGGCGCTCGCGCAGGCGAGGAGGACGGGGGCGCAGCCAGCCAGGACGGCGACGGAGGAGTGCTCGAGCCTGCGCGAGACGACGGCAGCGGTGCCGGTGAGGAGGAGGGCACCGACGATGCCGATAATCGGATAGGCGATGAGACGGACCCCGTCGAAGGAGGAATCAGCGCCCAGGAGTGACGTCCCATGGGTCGAAGCGGAGACGAGGAGGGCGCTGGCCAGGCCGACGAAGACAGCGGATGCGTAGACCGAGAGCTGTAGGGAGTCGAGGGGGGTCCACGGGTCGACGGTGGTTTCGACGGCACTTCCAACGGCCTCGACGAGGTCGTCAAAGCGCTGGTCTTCTCGGCCCTGCCCGGCGCGCTCGAGCGTCAGGGCTGCCCCTGCGCGCACGCCCTGGTCGCGAAGACACAGGGACTGGTCGAGGACCTGTCCTGAGGATGTTGAGACGGTGAACCCGGCGGACGCGCCGTACACGTCCATGCGTCCGAGGCTGCGCAAAATCGTGGGAATAAGCTCCGCCAGCGGAGACAACTGAGGAACCGACAGATCGACCGTTTGTTCATCAAAGGTGACTGTCAGTGGAGTGAGTGCAGCGGCGGTATGTGTGCTCTGGGCCATCGTCTCCTCCGGGTTGTTGTGTTCCTAGTCTGCCCGTTTGTGGTGTCTGGGGCAAGCTGTCATACCTCTGCAAGACGGTCGAACTTTGTCGAAAACCTGTCTCAAGTTCATGGACTTTTGCACGTATGTGTGGTTAGACTGGGCTTGTCAGAAGGGCGGTTCCGCCGTTGGAGCGCTCTTTCACAGATGATCTGGGAGGAATAATGACCGATCAGAAGGCTCTTGATGGTGCGCTACTCAAGGGAGCGACAACCATCGAGCAGTCGCAGAGCGACATTGAATCGACGCTGAAGAACCTGGAATCGAAGCTGTCGGGTATCGGCAGTTCGTGGCAGGGCGAAGCGGCTGTCGCATTCCAGAACGTCATGGCGGAGTGGCAGACCGAGGCCGGCAAGGTTACGTCGGCTCTCACCGAGCTGCACACCGCGCTGCGTTCGTCTGACTCTGCGTCGCAGGCTAACGAGGCCGAGCAGTCGGCCGCGCTGAACAAGTACAAAGTCCGCTACGGTCTGTAGTCGAGACTAGGAAAGGGATACTGTCATGGCTGACATTCTTTACAACTACGGCCAGATCGATCAGGCTGTCGCCGACATGCGGGCCGGTGTCAACAAACTGAATACGAAGCTGGAGGACATGGACTCCGAGCTCAAGCAGCTGCAGAGCTCGTGGGATGGCCAGGCGAAGCGCGCCTACGACGCGTCCAAGGCAAAATGGACCGAGGGTATGGACGGTATCGTCGAAATCCTCACCGGTGTCGCCGCTGCGGTTGCGGAAGCCCGCCAGTCTGCTCAGGCTACCGATGCTCGTAACGCTGATGGCTTCGGCTCCTGATTCCGCCTGATTGCCGCGGGGAGGGGACCGAGGGGTCCCCTCCCCGCGGCAATTGTCTATCGGGGGCCGGTGCTCCCATTGTTTGTGTATTGCTGACTGCAAGTGAGGTTGCGTCGTGGTTGAATCGCCGAAGTATGAGCGCTTGAAGGCGTTGATGAGATTGTCTGCCGAGCCTTTGGGCGCTGAAGATCTCAGCGAGGACACGCGGGTCGGTGATGCTCATTCGGACGTTGGTATTGCCAAGGGTGGCTCCGAGGAATTCGTGGCGGACCTGAGTGTTGGCTTGTCGCAGACGAAGGAGGGGGCAGACGGTTGGATGTCCTCCTTCATTGTTGACGCAGGCAGGCATCTGGACACCATCGAATCAACGAAAGCTCATCACTTGACGCTGCGTGAGCAGATGTCGAATAAGGTGGTTGAGTCGAGAAACTTGAGCCCCGTGTTGATTGAGCCCGAGCTTGAGTATCTTCGTCATTCTGATGAGACGGTGACGATTGCGGATCCGAATGTGGCTGCGAAGGCAGGCGCTGTGGAGGTGACGGGGCGGGCGTATATTGCGGCCCTTGAGGCGCAGCGTAATGAGGAGCGAGAGGCCGAAGCTGACAAGATCCTGACTCAGCTCAATGCCGACGCCCATGCGGAAAAAAGTTCGATTTACACGCCGATGGATGATTTCGTGCCTGAGGCGTGGCGGCCTGCGCCTGAGCCTGCGCCTGATCCCGGGCCCCAGAGTGGGGGCGGCGGGTACGGCCGTCGTCGAGGGATGAGCGATGGCCTGGTTCCCACTGTTGGCGCGGAAACTGTTGCTGGTTCTGGGGCATCGGGGTGGACTTATCCTCCCGCTGGGGAGCTTGGGAGTGTGTCGAATCCGATTAGTGATCCGGCTGATTTGGCTCGTT
>ERZ772962.225-NODE-225-length-31324-cov-5.651124_pt1 | contig 31324 bp, 34 predicted proteins | sample MGYA00580676_ERZ772962 | MGnify/ENA primary metagenome ERZ772962 (study PRJEB29015, sample SAMEA2738049) | human oral metagenome | biome: human oral; feature: human-associated habitat; material: saliva | place: China | collected 2230 ...
TATGCCAACATATCCAGGAGAAGCCCCATCATCGAGGAGCTGGCGTCAAGGACAGAGCCTCCGCTGCTGCACTTCAACCTCACCGAAGGCGACGTGAAGGTAATCTCCTCATGCACGCTCGCCCATGCTGCGCGGTGAAGGGAAGGGCCCTTCTGCCGACAGGAAGCGCGACTGAAGGGCCCCATAGCACCATATAGGGGATCGAAAAACCAAAGCCCGGTACTACAAGCATCTCAAGCCTACAGGAGGAAGACTGCATAGCCGAGCTGCGTGGCACAAGGAAAGTCCATCAGGTGTATCGCACGCAAGATCGGCAGGGACAGATCCACCATCTGCCACAAGATCGAGAAAAACGAGCGCGCAAACGCTTTAGGGCCTGTGCGGCCCAAAGGAGAGCAGCTGCCCGCCCCATGGCAGGGAGAGGGCGGAAAGGCGGCTCTTGGCCCCTTGCGCTTACAGAGAAGATGCGCTCGCTTATCATAAGCCAAGCACTGGTCCCCCAAGCAGATAGACGACATCTCAGACCCGAGTATGGTGTCAGCTGCGTCGTTGAGCCTCTCGACTATTCTGCAGGCAGGCCCAGGCCGCTACGCTCGAGACCATCACTGCGAATTGCGATATAAGGGGTTCGCAAGGCATGGCTAAGGTCACAAAGGCTCTTGCAGGCGTGCAGCTCTACTTCTGCAAGCTGCACCACCCCTGGCAGAAACCGACGGCTAAGAACACTGACGGGGCTGCTGCGCGCGTTCTTCTCGAAGGGGACGGACTTTAGCAGGGTAGCAGACGAGGCCTTCAGGGAGATGGTGCACTCAGCTTGACAATCTGCCGTGCAAAAAGGAGACCAGGCACGAAGCCTGATCTCCCTCTTGTTCAACGCTCTGTGTTTGGAAACACAAGCTTATTTCAGGGTTACAGAAGCACCTGCGTCCTCGAGCTCCTTCTTGGCGGCCTCAGCGTCCTCCTTCTTGGCACCCTCAAGGATTGCCTTAGGAGCAGCCTCAACGAGGTCCTTAGCGTCCTTCAGACCAAGGTTGGTAAGCTTACGGACAACCTTGATGACCGGGATCTTGCTGTCGCCGTAGCTCTCAAGAACTACGTCAAACTCGGTCTTCTCCTCCTCAGGAGCAGCAGCTGCAGCAGGAGCAGCAGCGACCGCTACAGGAGCAGCAGCAGAGACACCAAAGGTGTCTTCAAGGTCGTGAACGAGCTCAGAGAGCTCAAGTGCCGGCATCTCTTTAATTGCCTCAATGATCTCATCTTTTGTGACAGCCATTGTTTTTCCTCTTCTTGTCTAGGCACTCTTATACGAGTGCACCAATTGATTCGTTACTGATTTCAGGCAGCAGCACGTAGGTTATGCTGCGTCCTTCTCCTTCTGCTTGGCAACAGCATCCAGTGCAGTTGCGAGGCCGCGAGCCGGACCCGCGCAGACAGAAGCGATTCCACGCAGCGGACTTGCGAGCACGTGCGTGAATTGAGCGATAAGCTCATCGTGGCCCGGCAGATCTGCATAAGCCTTAGCATCCTCCGATGAGAGTGCTTTACCGTACGCGATGCCACCGACGAAGGAAAGCTTCTTCGTTTTCTGAGCGCACTCCTTGATGACCTTTGCAGACTCAACAGGATCTTTCTGGAAGAAGACATAAGCGCAGGTTCCACTCAGATCCAAATCGGGCATATCGGCCTCTCTGAGGGCGATCCTCACGATGTTGTTCTTGTACACCTTCATGGATGCGTCAGTATCACGAAGATTGCGGCGGAGCTCCTGGCTCTCCTTCACGCTCAGGCCACGATAATCGACGACAAAAAGTCCATCGGAAGAATCCAGGGACTCCTTGACCTTGCTGAGCATTTCGACATTGTTCTTGTTTGGCATGTATGACACCTCCCTGCATACCTCTCGGCACGAACTACAAGAGCGGCAGGTCACATAAAAAATCCCGCCTGGTCCACACCAGACGGGGTCTCAATCAAATACCTAAGACCACCTCGGCAGGCAGGGCATCTATCCCTTTTAAACCTTCTCGGTACCGGCTGTCTCTGGCAGTAGACGTGCTTTTGTTTACAACAGTAGATATTTATACAACATGGGACACAAAAGTCAAGTTCAAAGCGCTTAAGTGTGGCCTCACGTACAGCATATACACACAAAAATGGGAGAAGGCTCCAAGCCCTCCCCCACAGCATCACTCATATGGTGTGTACTAGTTACTCCTGCGGAAGCAGGTTGCGGGTTGCGGTCGGATCGACTTTGACGCCCGGGCCCATCGTGCTCGAAAGCGTGACGGACTTGATGTACTTACCCTTGGCGGTTGCCGGCTTGATACGGACGATCTCAGCGATCAGCGCTGCGTAGTTCTCAAGCAACTTCTGCTCGTCGAAGGAAGCCTTCCCCAGCGGTACGTGGCAGATACCGTAGCGGTCTGCACGATACTCCACCCGGCCAGCCTTGAGCTCTTTGACCATCTTTGCGACGTCCATGGTGACGGTGCCCAGACGCGGGTTCGGCATCAAGCCACGGGGTCCGAGGATACGGCCCAGACGGCCGACCTTGCTCATCATGTTCGGGGTTGCGATCGCAGCGTCAAAGTTAAGCTCACCGCCCTGGACCTGCTTGACGAGGTCGTCGGAGCCCACGATATCGGCGCCTGCCTCTTCAGCCTCACGGGCCTTCTCGCCCTCAGCGAAGACGGCGACGCGGACATTTTTACCGGTGCCGTTCGGCAGTGAGACGGAGCCACGGATGTTCTGGTCCGCTTTTCTGGTATCGACGCCCAAGCGGATTGCGACATCGATAGTCTCGTCGAATTTAGCACTAGCGAGCTGCTTTACGAGGGTAACTGCCTCGCTCGGCTGGTAGAGTTTGTTCTCTACCTTCTTGGAGTTCTCGCGGTAAGTCTTACCATGCTTTGCCATTGTTTTTTCTACCTTCTGTGGTCAACGGGCACCGATCCGTGCCCTCCCACATTGGATGAGCGATTGTTCGCTCACTTCAGACAGCAGCCTTAACTGTTGTCCCTCAGTCCCCTACAACCTTAGTTCTCGGCGACTGTGACGCCCATGGAGCGCGCCGTGCCAGCGACGACCTTCTTGGCGGCTTCAATGTCGTTTGCGTTCAGGTCCGGCATCTTGATCTTTGCGATCTCTTCAAGCTGCTCCTGAGAGAGCTCACCGACCTTATCACGCTGAGGAACACCGGAGCCGCTCGTGATCTTGAGGGCCTTCTTGATCAGCTCAGCTGCAGGCGGGGTCTTGGTGACGAAGTCGAAGCTGTGGTCCTCGTAGACGGAGATCTCAACCGGGATAATGTCGCCGGCCTTGTCCTTGGTCTGGTTGTTGAATGCAGTGCAGAACTGCATGATGTTGACCTGTGCGGCACTCAGTGCCGGTCCTACTGGAGGAGCGGGGGTTGCCTTGCCGGCCGGAATCTGCAGCTTAATAAAATTGATAACCTTCTTAGGCATGATAAACTCCCAATAATCTATACGCCCTATATTGTAAGCATTGACGCAGATCCTCACCGAACAGCGCCGTGCTTAAGAAGCCTTAGTCGATGCTGCGGATCTGGTCGAGGGTCAGCTCGACCGGGGTCTCGCGACCGAAGATCGTCAGCATCACGCGAACCTTATTGGCCTCCGTGTCGACCTCTGATATCGTACCATCAAAATCAGCCAACGGACCGGAGACGACCTTGATCGTCTGGCCCTTCTCAAAGGACGAGGCAACTCGTTTGGGCGCTGGTCCCTTCTTCGAAGCGTCGTCCTTGTGCATCATCTTGTTGTACTCACTGCGGCGCAGCGGAGCGGGCTTAGAGCCGTCAAGACCGACAAAGCCGGTGACACCTGGGGTGTTGCGGACAACAGTCCAGGTGTTGTCGTCCATCTCCATACGGACCAGCACGTAGCCCGGGAAGACTTTCTGTTCCTTGGTTTCGCGCTTGCCGCCTTCCTTCACCTCGGTGACCTCTTCGGTCGGGATCTGGATGTCGACGATCCTGTCCTGCATCCCGAAGGTCTCAATGCGGTGCTCGAGATCCGTCTTAACCTTGTTCTCATAGCCTGAGTACGTGTGCACCACGTACCAATGCTTAGCAACCATGATCTAGCCCCTCAGTCCTGTAAATCCGACGAGTAATGCAACGACACCGGTATCAACAAGCCAGGTGCAGACACCAAAGATAATGAGCAGGACGATAACCGCGCCCGTATAATTTCTGAGCTCTTTCTTGGAGGGCCACACGACGCGGTGCATCTCGGTCCTCACATCGTTCCAATAGCTGCGGATACGGCCCTTCTTCTTTGGTTTGACGGCGACGGTGGTCGTCTTCGTGTTCTTACTATCGGGAGCCTTCTTCACATACTTCGGAGCCTTCTTCTGCTTCTCAGCATCCTGGGTAGCCGCAGAGGAACCATTTGCGGCCTTACGGGCCGCTTCACGTTGAGCACGTTCCGCAGCGCGCGCTTTGCGCGCAGACCGCTTATTACGCTCCTTATTAGCCATTCCCCACTCCTCAAGTAAGGTTTGTACATAGAAACCGGCTAACCCATACGGGAAAGCCGGTGAAATTTCTGGCAGGCCAGGAAGGACTCGAACCCTCAACAAACGGTTTTGGAGACCGCCGCTCTACCATTGGAGCTACTGGCCTGTATGCTTATCCCGCTTAGCGGGTCTCCTTGTGCAGCGTGTGCTTCTTGCACCACGGGCAGTACTTCTTCATCTGGAGACGCTCCGGATTGTTAGTCTTGTTCTTCGTCGTGGTGTAGTTGTGACGCTTGCATTCGGTGCATGCAAGGGTAACTAAAGTACGCATGTATCGTATCCTCCTGATCTAAGGTCATCGTCGGGACAACCTCGACCATGACGCAAGAGTGTACGCTACCATCGAGTTGGTAATACTGTCAACTATCTTCCCAAGTATTTATAGTAATGCACAAAACGTGCAGATACAAGCACGCATACCCAAGATAGAAAAAGACCCGATGCAAGCATAGCACCAGGTCTTTGTGAATCAAAGATTAAAGCTACTCAATAATCTTGGAGACACGACCATCAGCAACGGTGTGGCCACCTTCACGGACTGCGAAGCGGTCGCCCTGCTCCATTGCGATGTGGTGGATCAGCTCAACACTGATCGTCACATGGTCGCCCGGCATTGCCATCTCGACGCCCTCAGGCAGGGTGATGGTGCCAGTGATATCGGTCGTTCTGAAGTAGAACTGCGGACGATAGTTGGAGAAGAACGGTGTGTGACGGCCACCCTCCTCCTTGGTCAGAACGTAGACCTCACCCTCGAACTTCTGGTGCGGGGTGATGGAGCCCGGCGCGCAGATGACCTGGCCACGCTCGATGTCCTCACGACGGATACCACGAAGCAGAATACCGACATTGTCGCCCGCCTCGCAGAAGTCCAGGGTCTTACGGAACATCTCGATACCGGTTGCGGTTGACTTCTGGGTCGGACGGATACCGACGATTTCAACCGGGTCGTTCATCTTCAGCGTACCGCGCTCAACACGGCCGGTTGCAACGGTACCACGACCGGAAATGGTCATAACGTCCTCGATAGCCATCAGGAACGGCTTCTCGTTATCACGCTTCGGGGTCGGGATGTAGGTATCGACAGCCTCCATCAGCTTCTTGACGGAGTCAACCCACTTCGGATCACCCTGGAGTGCGCCGAGCGCGGAGCCACGGATGATAGGAATCTTGTCTCCGGGGTAACCGTACTCAGAGAGCAGGTCACGGGTCTCTTCCTCAACGAGGTCGATGAGCTCTTCGTCGTCGACCATATCGCACTTATTCAGGAATACGACGATATACTTAACGCCGACCTGGCGGGCGAGCAGGATGTGCTCACGAGTCTGTGCCATAGGGCCATCGGTAGCAGCAATGACCAGGATTGCGCCATCCATCTGTGCTGCGCCGGAAATCATGTTCTTGATGTAGTCAGCATGGCCCGGGCAGTCAACGTGTGCATAGTGACGCTTCTGGGTCTCATACTCAACGTGAGAGACAGTAATCGTGATACCGCGCTGACGCTCTTCAGGAGCCTTATCAATGTCCTCAAACGGCTCATAGGTCGCTTTGCAACCCGGAGTTTCAGATAGGACCTTGGTGATAGCTGCCGTCAGGGTGGTCTTACCATGGTCAACGTGGCCGATGGTACCAATGTTTACATGTGGCTTAGTGCGCTCAAATTTTTGCTTGGCCATTTGCCATCCTCCTTCAAAAATCAACCCTTTGGTTGGTTTCTCCTAACTATACACTATCCTAAACGGCACCGAGGCACCGTGGTAGATCTGGTAGCGGTGATTGGACTCGAACCGATGACATCGCGGGTATGAGCCGCGTGCTCTAACCAACTGAGCTACACCGCCATAGGTGCTTGAGTATGGAGCCTGCGACCGGATTTGAACCGGTGACCTCTTCGTTACCAACGAAGTGCTCTACCGACTGAGCTACACGGGCGTGGTGGGGATACTTGGACTCGAACCAAGGAACCCAGAGGGAGCGGATTTACAGTCCGCCGCAGTTGCCGCTGTGCCACATCCCCATATGTAATCAAGCAAATGCTGTAGGGCTAATCCCCAGCAGCGGAGAAGATAGTACGTCCTTAGAATGGCACTGTCAACACATGACACCCACCCGGGCGTCACCCACACACGATTCCCACACATCTGCAGCCAAGGTATTCAGAGTAGTAAAACCGCCCAACGCAGGCCCCTATACGGTCTCCCGCCATCAAAGAGGACCGGGCGGTCACCCGGTCCTTTCAGCAGCTTCTGGAGCCAGCAGAGGGAGTCGAACCCACAACCCACGGTTTACAAAACCGTTGCTCTGCCATTGAGCCATGCTGGCATATACCTGGTAATGATACCTCTAACTACGTAAAATATGCCAGAGTTTTTTGCGCATGTCCGGTGAGATTCTGTCCTCAATCGTCGCCTTGTGGTGGGAACGGTCCTGCTCCTCAACCGCGACCTCCGTGTCGATGTGCTCGAGTTCGCGGACAAAGATTTTTGAGGAGATTGCGGTCACATCCCCAGGGCCAGCGCCGATCGTCGCGCGGATCGTATTGTCCGAGGTGGCGACGCTCACCATCCTCCCCTCTTGCCGGGCTTGGGTCGCAAGGCGCTCGATCACGGAATCCGCACTTTCCCCTGTTCGGGAGAATACGACGGTGAGTCCTGCCTCGTGGGTCGCATTGCGGTCAGGGTCAGCGTTGCTGGCTCCGTCAAAGACTACCACCGCATCAAAGCGACCCTGAGCATAGGTCGCCACATCGCTGATCAGGGCTTCGCGTGCGCGGATAAAGGGGTCGGTGTCAAAGCTCTTCGGGTCGGCGTGTTCATCGATCAGCCCCTCATAGCGCGGGGTTGCACCCATTACATTGTACCCGTCCACGAGCAGCAGCTCGCGTTTGCTCTTGTCCATGTCCATGCTCTCTCAGATCCGACCCATACCTGCTGCACCGCAGCACACCGCATGAGCGCGTATCAGCACATCTGAGACTGATACGCGCTCATAGATGGTGGCTATGCTTTCTTGCGCAGGCGAGCGCCGGCTTGCGTGTCTTCGATAACAAGGCCTAAGCCTGCGATTCCGTCGCGGATTGCGTCTGCGGTATCCCACTGTTTGGCCTTACGGGCATTCTGTCTCGTCTCAATGAGCGCCTGCGCCGCTTCAACGGGATCGTCGCCGTCGAAGTCGGTATAGCGCTTTGCGAGGTCAATGAGCTCTGAGGGCAACCCCTCAGAATCCTTCGAGGAGAGGTCGATACCGAGGACGCAGGAAAGCTCTACCAGAGCATCCGCAGCTCTCAGTGCCGCGGCGGTCGAGGTGTCGCTGCCTGCCTCAGACAGGTAGGTATTGCCTGCCGTGACCAGCCCAAAGATCGCGGCAAGGCCGCCTGCGGTATTGAAATCATCGTCCATCTGAGCGGTGAAGGAGGCCTGCGCCTCTTTGACCGCCTTCGTTAAGGCCCGGTCATGATCGCTGAGCCCCCCGTCCTGAGGGGCATTCTTTGCCGCCCACTTAAGGTTCTTGACACAGCTCTTGAGACGCTCCAGGGTTCCGATGGCGCCGCTCAGGCGCTCAAAGCTGAAGTCCAGAGGTGAGCGGTAGTGGGTCTGCAGCATCAGCAGGCGCAGCGCGTCCGCCGGATACTTGTCGAGGACCTCTTTGAGCGTGTAGAAGTTGCCCAGCGACTTGGACATCTTCTCACCGTCGATCGTGAGCATGCCGGTATGCATCCACACATTGGCCAGCGGCGTATGCCAGTTGCACATGCACTGCGCCGTCTCGTTCTCGTGGTGCGGGAAGATCAGGTCCTGGCCGCCGCCGTGGATATCGATCGGGACACCCAGATAACGGTGGATCATCGCGACGCACTCGGTGTGCCAGCCAGGACGGCCGTCACCCCAGGGGCTCGGCCAGCTCGGTTCACCCGGCTTTGTGGCTTTCCACAGCGCAAAGTCAAGCGGATCCTTCTTCTGCTCGTTTTTCTCGATGCGGGCGCCGCTCATCAGCTCGTCGACGTTGCGACCGGAGAGGATGCCGTAGTGCGGATCGCTTCTCACTGAGAAGTACACATCCCCAAAAGGCACCGCATAGGCGTGCTTCTGGTCGATCAACCCTTGGATCATCTCCTGCATCGCGGCGATCTCGCGCGTTGCGCGCGGACGGATATCAGGGTCGAGGATCCCGAAGCGGTGCATCTGTTTGATGAAGGCATCTGCGTATTGTTCGGAGACCTCTCTGGCAGCTCTCCCCTGCTCATTGGCCCGATTGATGATCTTGTCATCCACATCGGTCAGATTCTGGGCGAAGGTCACCGAGTAGCCTCTGTAGGTGAGGTAGCGGCGGACCACGTCGAAACACAGGAAGGTACGGGCATTGCCGATATGGATCTCGTCGTATACTGTCGGCCCACAGACGTACATGCGGACCTTGCCTTTCTCAATCGGCCTGAACTCTTCTTTTCTCCTGGTTTGGGTGTTATAGATAAGCATGCTTTGCTTCTCCTTTATCTGCGACACCAGTCCCTCGCCTCAAAGGTCGATGCCTCTGTCTGCCCCGCTATTGTACGTACGGCTGTATCTCAGAACAAGACACATTCAGGCTTTCTGTACATCAAGCGCTGCGGCCAAGCAGCGCTACGGCCCACGCCGCAATGCCTTCGCTGCGCCCTACGAAGCCCAATCCCTCAGTCGTGGTAGCCTTGACGCCGCACTGCTCAGGGGCAACGTCCATGGCTTCAGCTAGGCGTTTTCTCATCTCATCCCGATAGGGTGCAAGCTTGGGCGCCTGGGCGGCGATCGTGATATCGCAATCGATCAGCTCAAAACCGTGGCTTCGCACTTTCTCCATCACTTGGCTCAGCAATTTGAGCGAGTCAGCCCCCTCATAGGCAGGATCAGTGTCGGGAAAGAGCTGTCCGATATCCCCTTCGCGCAAAGCTCCGAGAATCGCATCCATCAGCGCATGGGTCGCTACATCCGCATCGGAGTGACCCAAAAGCCCCTTTTCAGAGGGGATGTCCACCCCACAGAGGATCAGCTTTCTGCCTTCCACCAAACGGTGTACGTCATATCCATGCCCGATGCGCTCTATCACGATATTATTCTCCGCTCTTCCGGCTTCTCTCCTGCCACTGACTCAGCCGCTGGTCAAGTACTGCCTCAGCTAGGGAGAGATCCTCTGGCACTGTCACCTTGATATTGTTGCGCGGTGAGACCACGCAGCGGATCTTGCCGCCGTAGTGCTCCGCCAGACTTGCGTCATCGGTTCCCACATAGCGCTCAGCTGCCGCCGCCTGATGGTAGACCAGGATCCGCTTGGTACGGAAGACCTGCGGGGTTTGGGCGACCCAATACAGCGAGCGGTCCGGCGTCGAAAGCACAGTCTGCTTTTCAACAAGTTTGAGGGTATCAGTAGCGCGGTGTGCGGCAATGGTACCGGCGAGATCGGGATCCACCCGCAGGTAGGCGATCGTGTTTTCGATCGTCGCCGAGGTCACGAGTGGGCGTGCCCCATCGTGGATCGCGCAGTATGGTAAGGTTTTATCCTGTGCCTGGATGCCGAGGTAGCTTGACTCCTGGCGGGTGGCGCCGCCCTCAACGACGGCAATCGGGGTGTTCAGGCTCAGCGGCGCGATCGCCTCGTCGATCATCTTGTCGCGCTTACCCGGTGGGCACACTGCCACGATCTGTGCGACCGAGCGCGCCTCATCGAAAGCTAAAATGGACCAAGAGACCAGCGGTAACCCACAGAGCTTGACAAACTGCTTCTCTCGACCGAACCGGATGCCGGAACCTGCGGCGACGATCACGCCCGCGCAGTCTTTGGTGGTGCGGCTGAAGTTGATTGTTGCGCGCTGCGTCTCAGTCTTCGTACGCATCTCGGAGCAAACACCATACATCAGTGCTTACCCCACATACGATACAGGCTGGCCGCCAGAAGAGAGGGGTTCTTGACGCCGAGGGAATCGAGGCGGGACGGGTTATCTTGGATATCGTCGAGGAGCTCCTGCAGCGATCCGTACTCATCGACGATCTTCTCTGCCATGCCCTCACGGACCACTGACACCCGCGAGAGTGTTCTTAAACCCAACGGCGTCATAATCGAATCCTCAGTCTTGTCGTGATAGCCCAGAAGCTCCGCGATCCGCTTGGTGGAGCGGAGATCCTTGTTATTCATCGCATGGAACTTGACGCGGATCTCCTTGGCATGCTCCTCTGAGGAGTCCGTCGCATAGTCGCGGATCATCAGGTCGTACTCTTCGTCCATATCGCCCACGAACTCGTCGCGCTGCATATCGACGGTCTTGCCTTCGCTGCCCAGCTCATCGATGCACTTCTGGAGCTGCTCGGCCGAGGTCATCAGCACCTCAAACTGGTAGAAGACCTCGGAGATATCCCCCAAGGTCACGTAGTTATCCAACTCCAGAGTGGTCAGGCGCAGAAGGCTTCTGTCAAGCGTCTGGCGACTATTCTGGAGGGTCACCAAGAGCTGATTGACACTGCTCATGATCTCCGGCACGCTTCTCAGCTGGAAGCGGTGCCCGTCAACAAAGACGCTCACGACGTGGCGGCGCTCGGACACCGAGATCACCATCGCCTTAGTCAAAAGACTCATACGTGCCGCGGTGCGGTGGCGCATACCGGTCTCGGAGGTAGGCAGCGAGGGGTCCGGATCGAGGCAAAAGTTAGCGCGGTAGATCTGGGTCATACCCTTGTCGATTACGATTGCGCCGTCCATCTTTGAGAGCTCAAAGAGGCGATTGGCAGTGAAGGAAATGTTGAGCGGGAAGCCGTCATTGCCGGCTGCCAGCACTGCATCGGTGTCGCCGACGCAGATGAGGGCACCCATGTTGCCGGCTATGATCATATCAAGCGCGCGGCGCAAGGAAGTACCCGGCGCCGTCGCGACGACCGCGTCGTGAATCCGTTCCTCTTTTGTTTTCTCTTTCACCTGGGAGGCCGCATCGCTGTGTTTGATCTCATGTTCTGTGGCGCCCATATCTACCCCTTTAAGTGTTGCTAGAAGACACAGAAAGTTTACTAGTTGTTCCTTCTCTAGTGTAATAAAAAGGCTGACGCAAAGCACCAAATCGCGGTCCTTTCGTCAGCCTTTGGTTCTTTAGAAGCAGGTACCTATCACTGCTCTGAGGTTTGAAGTTCTCCGTCATTGCCGCCGGATACCGCTCTGGTTGAATCGGGCAGTGACCAGCTGTCGTGCGCCTTCGGGGCATCCATGTGGATGTGCTTCGACGGCTCGGGGATCTTGCCGGTCGTTTTCGTAAAGGTCAGTTTCTCGTCCTTTGCGTCGACCAGGACAATGTCGCCTGCCTTCCACTTACCCTGCAGCAGCTCCTCTGCTAGCGGATCCTCGATCATCGTCTGGATCGCGCGGCGCAGCGGACGCGCGCCGTAGATCCTGTCGGTGCCACGCTCAGCCACCAAGTCACGCGCTGCATCGGTGAGCTCGATGGACATACCGTTAGCGATAAGGCGATCACGCAGGCCGTTGATCATAAGGTCAACGATGCCGCGCAGCTGCTTCTGGTTCAGAGACTTGAACACGACGATCTCGTCGACACGATTCAGGAACTCCGGGCGGAAGAGGCGCTTGAGCTCGCTCATGACATGGGAGTTGATCTCCTTGTCGGAGAGCCCGTCAGAGCCACCAGTGAAGCCCATCGTCGTGGTCTGTGCGATATCGCGCGCGCCGATGTTAGAGGTCATGATGATGACGGCGTTGGAGAAGTCGACGGTACGGCCCTGCCCATCCGTCAGACGTCCTTCATCCAGAATCTGGAGCAGGATATTGAAGATGTCAGGGTGTGCCTTCTCGATCTCATCGAACAGCACGACCGAGTACGGACGACGTCTCACTGCCTTGGTAAGCTCGCCACCCTCGTCGTAGCCCACATATCCGGGGGGAGCGCCCACGAGTTTCGAGACCTCGTGCTTCTCCATAAACTCAGACATGTCAAAGCTGATCAGGGCATCCTCAGAGCCGAACAGGAACTCCGCGAGTGCCTTTGCAAGCTCGGTCTTACCGACACCGGAGGGTCCCAGAAAGATGAAGGAACCACCCGGACGGCGCGGGTCCTTGAGCGGAGAGCGGCTTCTTCTGATGGCGCGGGCCACCGCGGAGACCGCCTCGTCCTGGCCGATGACACGCTGATGCAATGCTTCCTCGCAGCGCAGCAGCTTGGAGGCTTCCGCCTCGGTCAAGTTGGACACCGGGACAGCGGTGATCGAAGACACGACATCTGCGATAGCGGCGGGCGTGATGGTCGTCACGTGCTCGTTGATCTTCTTGTGCCAGGTCCCCTCGAGCTTCTTGCGCTTGTCAGTGAGCTCTTTCTCCTGGTCACGGTAGCGCGCGGCTTCCTCGTACTCCTGCGCAGCAGCAGCCTTGTCCTTCTCCTGCTTCACGTGGGCGAGCTCTTCGTCCACCTTTGCGATGTCAGGCGGCGTCGTCATCTTTCTCACGCGGGTACGGGCGCCTGCTTCGTCGATAACGTCGATGGCCTTATCCGGCAGGAAGCGGTCCTGGATGTAGCGGACTGAGAGCGACACAGCGCTGCGCAGCGCATCGTCGGTGTACTTTACATGGTGGTGCTTCTCATAGCGGCTCTGCAGGCCCTTGAGGATTTTGAAGGTGTCCTCCTCGGTCGGTTCGCCCACATACACCGGCTGGAACCTGCGCTCAAACGCGGAGTCCTTCTCGATGTGCTTGCGGTACTCGTCAGCAGTCGTCGCACCGATCACCTGAATCTCGCCCCGGGACAGAGGCGGCTTCAGGATGGAAGCAGCGTCGATTGAGCCCTCAGCGGAGCCGGCGCCGATGATCGTGTGGATCTCATCGATAAAGAGGATGTCCTTCTTGGAGTCACGAACTTCGTTGATAACCTTCTTGAGGCGGTCCTCAAACTCGCCACGGTACTTAGAGCCTGCGACGAGGGCTGCGACATCAAGCGTCCAGATCTGTTTGTTGCGCAGGATATCCGGCACGTTGCCGGCGACGATCAGCTGCGCCAAGCCCTCGACAATTGCGGTCTTGCCGACGCCCGGATCACCCAGGATCATCGGGTTGTTCTTCTGACGGCGGGCAAGTACCTGCATGATGCGCTCGATCTCACGGTCGCGGCCTATCACCGGATCAAGCTTGCCTTCGCTCGCAAGCTCAGTCAGGTTGCGGCCATACTCCTTGAGCATGGAGCCTTCCTGCTGTTGCTGCTGAGGCTGTCCCATCCCGCTGAACATCTCAGCACCCATGTTGGGGATACCCTGCGATCCCGGCTGCTGGGGCTGTACCTCGTCCTGCGTCAGCTCGTCCACCGCGTTGCGCACCGCGTCACCGGAGACACCCATGTGGGAGAGGGCCTCCATAGCGACACCGTTGCCCTCATCGACGATGCCCAAAAGCAGATGCTGGGTGTCGATGTAGGAGGCGCTATGCGTCATCATCTCCCGATATGCGCCCTCGAGCACGCGCTTGGCGCGTGGGGTGAACGGGATATGGCCACCGGGGATCGGCTCGGTGCCATCCCGGGTGATCTCTTTGATCGTCTCAAGGGTCTGGTCGTAGGTCACATCGAGATTCTTCAAGGCCTCGGCGGCGATACCGTCGCCTTCCTTGATGAGGGCCAGCAGAAGGTGCTCCGTGCCCACATACATCTGGTCGAGGTTTCGCGCCTCATCCTGGGCTAAGGATATGACCTTGCGGGCCTTGCCAGTAAACTTTTCAAACATTGGGTTGAGTCCCCCTTAAAATTGGTCTCCATCTTCTACTGCATGAGAGAGAAGATGTGGGGCATCAGTTGATTGTCCTCTCTATACCCCGGGCAGTTCCTGTTTATCCCACCGCATCGCTTCTGTCCACTTCATGACTCACGCAGCTGTACCTGGGTTGAAAAAAGCCTCCGAAAGTCTTGCGACCTCTCAGAAGCTTTTTCACCACTATCCTTGTTCTTATTTATGATAGATATACCCAGATTTACTGCTCGTCATTCGACTTCGCGTAGATATCTCCCACGGGGGCGATCGCCTTCATCGCGGTCAGGACCGCGTCGAGGCACTCGTTCATCTCCTGCCCCATGTACTGGGCACCTTCACGCATCACCTCGCGGTTGCAGCCCGCGGCGAAGCGCTTGTCCTTGAACTTCTTCTTCAGTGACTTGAGCGGCATGTCGGTGACGGAGCCGGAGGGGCGCATCTTTGCAGCCGCTTGGATCAGGCCTGACACCTCATCGCAGGCAAAGAGGACTTTCTCCATCTGCAGCTTCGGCTTCGGAAGCGCCTCGTTGTTGTCAGAGTTGTGCGTCATGATCGCATGCGCGAGCTGCGCCGTAGCACCCACCTCAGCCAGGAGCTCTGCAGTCTTGACGGTGTGGTTCTTCTCGTCCTGGAACTTCTCCCAGTCGAGATCGTGGAGCAGGCCCACGATGCCCCAGAAGTCAACGTTGTCCGGGTCATACTGCTTTGAGAAATAGCGCATCAATTCCTCAAGGGTCTCACCGTGCTCGACGTGGAAGGGCTCCTTGTTGTACTTCTTCAGAAGCTCCATCGCCTGATCGCGGGAAATCCCCGCCTCAAGCTTGCCTGACATATCGGCATCGATCGCCGCCTGGGCAGCCTCAGAGAGCTCGTTGTCCTCGACAGCAGGCTCACTCAGGTTTGCCTCTGCCTCTTCTTTCTTTTCTGATGCCATATCCTCACTGGCTCCTTTCTCTGCATTGTCAAAGAGGGCGTCGGCGGAGGCTGCAGGGTTGTCCGTGGTATCCGGCAGCTGTGAGGCGATGTCCTCCTTCGCGATCTTCTCCGGCTTCATCTGCGGGAAGAGCAGGACATCTCTGATAGAGGGTTGGTCACAGAAGAGCATGATCATGCGGTCGATACCGTAGCCGACACCGCCGGCAGGGGGCATACCGTACTCGAGGGCGCGGACATAGTCGTAGTCGTAGCCCATAGCCTCGTCGTCGCCGAAGTCCTTTGCAGCGACCTGCTCCGCAAAGCGGCCAGCCTGGTCGATGGGGTCGTTGAGCTCAGAGAAGGCGTTGGCATACTCGCGGCCAGCGATCAGCAACTCAAAGCGGTCGGTGAGGCGCGGATCGTCCTCTCTGCGCTTGGAGAGCGGGCTCACCTCTTCCGGGAAGTCGCAGACAAAGGTTGGATTGACGATCGTATCCTCGCCCAGCTGATCATAGATCGTGAAGAGGAGCTTGCCGACACCCCAGTTCTTCTCCGTCTGAACGCCATTTCTCTCGCACACTTCACGCAGGTGGTCAATCGGGGTGTCCATATCGACGTGCTCGCCGACAACCTGCGAGTCAACCTCAGCTACCGACATGCTCTTCCAGGTACCGGACATATCGATAGTCTGTCCCTGGTAGGTGATCACCTCATGGCCTTCCTTGCAGCCACAGACCTCACGGGCGATCGCCTTGAAGAGGCCTTCGCTCAAGCGCTTCATACCCTCGAGGTCGGAGTAGGCGCAGTAGGCCTCCATCGAGGTGAACTCCGGGTTGTGCGTCAAGTCCATGCCCTCGTTTCTGAACTGGCGGCCGATCTCAAAGACGCGCTCCATACCGCCGACGATCAGACGCTTCAGGGGAAGCTCGGTGGCGATACGCAGATAGAAGTCGCGGTTCAAGGCATTGAAGTGCGTGACGAACGGCTTCGCATTGGCGCCGCCCACGATCGCATGCATGATCGGAGTCTCCACCTCGAGGTAGCCGTCGGCCTCCATATAGCGGCGGATCAGCGAGATGATCGCGGAGCGCTTGCGGAAGACCTCACGGATCTCCGGGTTCATGATCAGGTCAACGTAGCGCTGGCGGTAGCGGACCTCTTTGTCCTGCAGGCCATGGAACTTCTCCGGCAGCGGACGCAGGCTCTTTGAGAGCAGGACGAGCTTGGTCGGCGAGATGGAGAGCTGCCCGCGGCGGGTACGCACGACGTAGCCGCTCGCCTGCAGGATATCGCCCATATCGAGCATAGAGAGGAGATCCCAGTCCTCTTTGGCCATGGTGTTGATCCGGCAGAAGAGCTGGATCGAGCCCGTGCAGTCCTCCAGAATCAAGAAGGCGATCTTGCCCTGCTTGCGCAGCGCGCGGATGCGGCCCGCAACGGTCACGGAATCGGTCGTGTCCTCCCCACAAGCCAGGTCAGCGTACTTCTTCTCGAGGTCAGCGGCATGGGCGGTGACGGTACTTTTGATCGGATACGGGTTGATGCCCTCCTGCATCAGCTCGGTACGGCGCCGCCTGCGCTGTGCGCGCTCGTCGTTTTGGGATGGCTTTCCCTGTCCCGTACTTGTTGTCTCAGCCATGTATCGTGTTCTCCTAGCAGAAATAAACGCCCCGTCCTATGGTTTGCACCACAGGCGCGGGGCGTGGCTCTCTCACAGATTGTTGGTCAGCGCGTCACCTTGGTGATCGTGTAGATGCGCACCTTACCCGCCGGGGACTTGAAAGAGATGGTGTCCCCCACCCCATGGCCGATCACCGCTCTGCCTGCGGGGGACTCATTAGAGATCTTGTGCGCGAGCGAATCCGTCTCGGTCGTACCAACGATCGTGAAGGTCGTCTTCCTGCCTCTGCCGTTCTTGAGCTCCACAGTGGAACCCAGGGAGACTTCCATCGCGTCCTCATTCTCGACGACGCGGGCCGTCGCAAGGATGGTGCGGATCTCATTGATGCGGGAGGCGTTCTTTGCTTCCTCGTCCTTTGCGTCATCGAACTCAGAGTTCTCTGAGAGGTCACCGAAGCCGCGGGCAATCTTGATGTGCTCTACGATCTCATCGTGTTTCTGGCCCTCACGGTAGTTGAGCTCCTCAACGAGTTTATCCCGGCCTTCCGGAGTCAGTACGATCTCATCCGTCATAATCTAAAAGCCCTTCCATAAAGAAGGTGTTCAGCTTTTAAGCTCAACACCTTCACTGTACCGTTATTATTCTTCAGTGTCCGCAGTTTCTGCGGCTTCCGGTTTTGTCAACTTCGCGCCGCACTTGGAGCAAAACGCGGCGTCAGCTGGATTCTTCGCTCCGCATTTTGGACAAAAGACAACTCCTGCCTCAGAAGCTGTGCTTGCTTCCTCTGAGGAGGCCTCTTCGAGGTGAGCCTCAGTCTCAGTTGCCTTCTCTTCATCCTTCTTCTTATCGTCGTCACCGCTCATGCCTTCGCGGACGTTCTTAACAGTCTTACCGAGGGCTTTCCCCAGTTTCGGGAGGTTCTTCGGCCCGAAGATAAGAAGAGCCACAATAAGAATTACAATAACTTCCATTGGTCCGAGGTTCATGGAATCCCTCTCTCTTGCGTCTCTGTGATATGTGTTCTACAGAGACTCTATTCAGCATCGAATACCATAGTATAACCAGAGTTAGTATATTACAGCACAGATAGTGCTCTCTCACGGATGAAACAATTGTAGGATATTGCTGGCGTTTCCTCAATGCGGCATACAATCCTCACGGGTACTGCGCATACTTCAATACAAGGATAAAAAACTGTATCGTTTCGGCTCGAGGAGCGTCCCGATTGTGACTACGAAAGCTTCATATCACTTTGATGCGGTCTTCTTTGACCTCGATGATACCCTCTACGATCAGTCTGAGCCCTTTGCCTATGCGGTGAAGCACGTGCTCGGCGATCTGAAGGGGATCTCGGGGACCCAGCTCTTTGAAACGAGTCGCCTGCACTCCCAAGAGGTCTTTGCGGCCTTTGCACGCGGCTATCGCCCAACCGACACGGTGTACATCCACCGGATGCAGGATACCTTTGCGGACTACGGGATCCATCTGGATGATCAGACCGCGCTCAAGCTGCAGCGAGTCTATGCCGGCAACACCGCCGACGCAATGCACCTCGATCCCTCAATCGCACGGGCCTTAGACTGGTGTTCCCACCACACCAATCGCGGATTGGGGATCATCTCAAACGGCAAACTGCGCGGACAGATTGCCAAAGTAGAGGCCTTAGGGGTGGACAGATGGATCAGCGCAGATCGAATCTTTGTCTCCGATGCCGTGGGCGTCGCCAAACCGAAGCCTGAGATCTTCAGCCTCGCCTGCAGACAGGTGCGAGCGGATCCCGAAAAGAGCATCTACGTGGGGGATGCCTTTGCCCTCGACGTTATCGGCGCCACCCGGGCCCGCTTAAAATCGCTCTGGTACAACCACCGGCTGCGCCACGCCCCCACCTCGCACCCAAAGGCGACCTGGGAAGTGCACACCGCACCGGAACTCTATGCGACCCTCAAATCTAACGTTATCTAGCCCCGCTGACCTGCCTAGTTATCGTCAGGTTCCGCAAACCACAGGTTGTCAAAATCAGTCGATACCTGCGGATAATCGGCATCCGGGATCTCCGTTACATAGAAATCCCCGTCAGGTGTCTCATTGTAGCCATAGAGATATACATCGTCTGAATGGGCTTCCGGAGAGAGCGCAACGTACTCGGAATCCCCACTCTCAAAGACACCGAGGACTTCGCATTCCTCTGAGGTGCCATCTTCGTAATCTAAGGTAATGTAGTCAATTTCGTCTTCGTTGCTTGCCATGAAGATTCCTTTCTGATGCACCTCTTGTCTTGGTTTGTTCTATCCAGTGTAGCGGTGGGCGGACTCAGAGCGTGGCACTATTCTATTAACGGATAAAATGGCGAGTACAGGGGCGGTTCCCCGCAGTTTTGTTGTACCCCTCGGTATAGGCGTGGGTCGTCTCGATCGCATCGCGCTCAAAGTCATCAAGGCTGTGATACCCGCTCCCCCTTAAGGCGAGCAGCTGTATTGTAAACGTATCCCCCGCCACATAGTCGGCGTAGACATCGCCGTTTCCCCTGCCGGTAAAGTGCTGGTTGACACGGCTCAGCACCTGATGGGCCTGCCCCACATAGTACCTGCGGCGGTCAGCATTGTAGATCAGATAGATGCCCGGGAAATCCGGGGCAAGGGTGCCGTGAGGGCGCCGTACCTGAAAGAATTGCTGGGGAGTGAGCTTCCTGGAGCCCATCACAAGCCGGCGGATCCGGCGACGGGGCCGCGAGACAGCCAGATAGGCGATGCAGGCCCACACGATCAGGATCGCTGCGAGATACCCCAGGTAGCGCGGCAGCAGCGCTACAAGAGTCTGCCGCCCCACCATGAGGAATAGGTCAGGGTCGATAATCCCTGTCGGCAGTGCGTCACGCAGCGACATGAGGCATTCAACAACCAGGCAGAGGCTCCACAGGATCAGAGCAGCTTTCCCAAATCGCGCAACACCGGGATGTTTCTTTCCCCTCATGCCTTATTCGCGAAACTTAAGAAGGCTTGGGTGCGCGGGTCTGTGGCGCTCTTTACAATGGATTGCGGGCTACCCTCTTCGATGATCTCTCCGCCGATCAGAAGACAGATGCGGTCACTGACCGTCTCGGCAAAGTCCATCTCGTGCGTGACGATCCCCACGGCCATCCCCTGCTGCGCCAGCTGGCGGATCAGATCGCGCATATCCCAGGTCAGTTTCGGATCGAGGGCACTCGTCGCCTCATCGAAATACATCACATCGGGGTTCATGCAGAGGGCCCGCGCGATCGCCACACGCTGCTGCTGGCCATCGGAGAGCTCACAGGGGACCATGTTCTCCTGCTCTTTCAGATCGAGTCGCTCAAGCAGCTCTTTCCCTTGTTTTTGCACCTCCTCCTCATCCCGCTTCTGTACCACAACCGGCGCATCACAGACATTCTGAAGGACCGTGCGATGCGGGAAGAGGTTGTAGCCCTGAAAGACAAGGCCGAAGTGCATACGCGCCGCCTGCTCAGCCGTCCTGTCATAGACTGCACCTTTTGAACCCTCGTTGTCGCACACGACCGTATCCCCGTAGGCGATGCGCCCGCGGTCCAGACGCTCGAGAAGTGTGAGGCAGCGCAGGGTCGTCGACTTGCCGGCGCCTGAAGGGCCGATCAGCGAGACGACCTCACCTCTCTCGATATGGAAATTCAGTCCATGCAAAACCTCTTTGGAGCCGAAGGACTTATAGGCCCCGGTAAAGCTCACCGCGCACGTAGTATCCTCAGTCATGGTAGTAATCCAAGTTGTTTTCAATCCGACGCAGAATAAATTCGATCAAGAGGCAGGTGACCCAGTAGAAGATCGCCGCGATCACAAAAGGGACCATGGTACGCTGGCTTGCCACCAGGGCACGGCCCACGGTGAACATCTCTGCAACGCCAATCGAGAAGGCCAGTGAGGTGTCCTTTACCAGGGTCACAATCTCGTTGCCCATCGCCGGCAGGATGTTCTTGAACATCTGGGGCAGGATAATATGGAAGAAGGTCTGTGAGGGGTGGTAGCCCAAGACCTCAGCGGCCTCATACTGGCCGCGGGGGATCGACTGGATACCGGCGCGATAGATCTCGGCAAAGTAAGCGGCATAGTTTACGATAAAGGCGACGATGCAGGCCACAAACATGTAGTTCGGGCCGGTCACAATCCCAAAGCCGTAATATGGCAGGAAGAAGACCGCGAACATCTGCAGCATCAGCGGCGTTCCGCGCATCAGCGAGATGTAGATACCCAGGACCACCGAAAGCGGCTTGCACTTGGAGAGCCTGCCCATTGCGACCAGAATGCCGAGCGGAATCGAACCTAAGAGCGTCAGCCCAAAGATCTCAAGGGTCACAAGAAAACCTTGCGCCAGCATCGGAACCATGGTGGATATACTCACGCTTACACCCTCTCCTTATCGTTCACACATAACTAATTGGAGACCTTTGGCAGGCACCAGGCGGTGTATGAGACGCCCTGGTCCGCGTACTTGTTGCAGATCTCCTCAACCTTACCTTCGGAATCGAGCTGCTGCAGGTCAGCCTCAACGGTGTGTGCCAAGGAGTCGTTGCCCTTCTGGAAGCCCACCGCAAAGTGCTCAGAGTTGAGGGGCTCGTCCAAGATCTTGAAGTCCTTTGAGTCGCCGATATTGAAGACCGCGACCGGGTAGTCAACCGCCAGGGCGTCGTAGGTCCCCTGCCGCAACATCATGAACGCGGTATTGTAGTCGCCCATCGTATCGAGCTTGGCGAAGCTGGCGCCCAGATCCGCCTGGTCTCCCCCTTCGGTCAGGAGGTAGTAGGCCGCCGAGTCGGTCTGAGTACAGACGTTCTTGCCGGCCAGATCCGCGAGTGAATTGATATCGGAGTCAGCGCTCGTGACGATCACCTGGCGGTTCTCCATGTAGGGATCCGTGAAGGTGTAGTCATCCTCACGCCCCTCGATCGTAAAGCCGTTCCAGATGCAGGTGATCTGGCCGGAGTTGAGCATTGCGTCTTTAGCGTCCCAGTTGATTGGGGTCGGCTGGAACTCCCAGCCTTCCTTGTCACAGACCGCCTGAGCCAGGTCGATATCGAAGCCGGTAATCTGTCCGCCGTCCCCGATGTAGCCATAGGGCGGGAACTCCTGGTCAAACCCGAGTACGAAGGGACCGGTGAATGCAACAGAGCTGCCTGAGCCTGCATCCGCCGTGGAGCTCGAGGAGCCGCCACAGCCTGCGAGCGAAAAAAGCGCCACGCAGCCTACCGCACTGCCGGAAAGTGAAAGAAATTGACGACGGCTCATTGAAGACATGGCTTGTACCCCCTTCGAAGATCGCCTCTGCAATCGCTGTCTGTAGTACTTTAGTCTAGTAAAGTAGCTGCGCAGTAGAGCATACACGAACTTCACAGGCGGCGCAAGCGTGCACGCCTGTCCTGAAATAGAGCTGTAAAGGAACTAATCACGTTGGTTGCCGGTAGCGATAGAGATCGCCTGTTCGATATCGTCCGCCACGGTCAGCTGGTCAAGCTCCTCTTTAGAGATATCGCCCGCCTGGGCAACTGCATTGCGCAGCCACTCAACCAGCCGGTCCAACAGTCACGCCCGATCAGCACAAGCAGGGCATAGCCGGTCTCATGCGTCTGAATCAGCGTCACGAACTCAACCATCTCACCGAAGGTCCCAAAGCCTCCCGGGAAGATCAGGACGCCTGAGAAGTATTTGACGAATGTGGTCTTCCGCACGAAGAAGTACCAGAACACCATACCCACATTGACCCGCTAGTTGAGCGCTTCCTCGTGGGGCAGCTCGATCCCCAAGCCGACTGAGACACCTCCCGCATCGTAGGCCCCATGGTTTGCGGCCTCCATAATGCCGGGGCCACCGCCGGTGATCGCCGCAGTGCTGCCCGAGTTTGACGCCTGCCCCCTGCGCCTGCCTGTAGTAGGGCGAGCTCTGCGGAGTCCGGGCAAAGCCAAGGCAGGCGATCGCAGGCCCAAGGTTCGCGAGTGCATCGAAGTCACCCACAGACTCTGTCTGCCCGGCCCTCCGCGGGTCCTCATGCTGCCAGTCTGTGTTCTTGTGCGCTACGGTGAGGAAGTCTGCTCAGGCGCCGTCTCGCCCCGCAAGAGGATGGGGCCTCTGATGTAGAGCTGCTTACCCCCGGCACCTGCACTTTTTCAGTTTGGTAGGCGTTTGGTTGCTTTTTCGGTCTCTCTGAAGCTTTATCATCACGAGCTGTAGTATTTGTTTGAAAATTCATATCAAACCTCTCTTCAGTATTTACTATGAACCTAATACAGTTTTTGAGAAATTATTGAGAATTTGTCTTAGATAGGCTATTCTTTTACTGCTGTGATAGGTACCGTTGCTCCGCTTGAACGCGAAGACGAAAGGGGCCGTATGGCTGCTGAAACAACCAAGACACTGGATATCACGAAGCCAATCTCCGAGCTTTTGGCTTCTAACCCTGAACTGAAGGACACCCTCTCAGAGCTCGATATCACGATCCCCGACACCTCCAAGACGCTGCCGGAGCTCGCCCACGAACTCGGTATCGGTATCCCGATCATCGCTATGGCACTGGAAGCTGCCGGCTACACCGTTGAGGGCTATTCAGGCGATATGGACCAGGATGCGCCCGCCTTCAATCCGCTGCCAGATCTGGTCGCGAGAGTGTTCGGCGTGGACCATGAGGGAAACCCACTCCCCGAGCCGGATTTTTCAAAACCGGATATGTGCTCCCAGGACGCTCTCGCCCACAATACATCCCCGGATACGCTGTACCTCCACATGGAGGATGCGATCCGTATTGCCCGGGATGAGGGCAAGCTCCCCAAGAATCCCAAACAGGCAGACAACTGATTGGTTCCAAACCACGTACATTCCAGGCTGCATCGACAAGAGTGCCGATGCAGCTTTTTCGTTGCCGCACACGTGCCTCGAGGCAGGATTGCTACGCGGTGAGGTAGACCATAATGATAATGAGAGCAAAGCCGAGGATGTCCGCCAGTGAGAAGTGATAGCCCAGAAGAAGCACGGTGCCGATCGTAGAGACTACCGGCTCAATCGTGCCGAGCAGGCTTGCCTTGAGTGACCCGGCGTCCTTTATGCCCTGCAAGTAGAGTGCATAAGCCCCAAAGGATCCGAGGACAATGATTGCGATCAGAAGCAGGATTGCGTGGAGGCCAAGCGCCGGTACATTGGTCCAAGGATGGATGAAGAGGCCCAAAAGGATCGCCGAGAAGAGGAACCCGAAGCCGTTCACGACGAAGGAGCCCCACTTGTTGAGGGCTTTTGTCGGCACGATCGCTAAGCATGCGCTGGCGGCGGCACAGAGCAGGCCCCAAATGAAGCCACCGACCGGCAGGTTCAACTCTCCGGGATTGCCTCCCGTCGCCACCAGATAGGTACCGATCAAGGCGAGAAGGATTCCGAGGACCTCACGGCGACGAGGAGCACGTTTCGACACTGAGCAGGTGTAGACCAGAACGCCGACCATCCCCAAACTCTGCATCACGGTCGCGGTAGCAGGATTGGTCCAACTCACCGCCTCGATGTAGGACACATTGGAGAAGAGCAGCGCGACGACGCCGACCAGCATAATCGTGAGCAGTGCCCGTACACTGTGAACAGCGCTTGAAAGGCGCTTTCGATCGGTCAGCGCCGCTGCCGCGATAAAGAACCAGCAGGAACCGAGTTCACGCATAAAGGTGAGCCACAGCGGATCGACCGCATAGGTATCCATCAGGATCTTCGATATGACCCCATTGAGACCCCAAAGGGTCCCGCCCAGAAGTGTACAGATGATCCCTCGGCTGACACGCCGCTCGCGTTGGAGTCGTTTATCGGTCCCCGTCGTTTCGGTGCTCACAGGCTCTTCCCTATGCTCGCGCGTTTGAGTGCGTCCGTATCATAGCACGCAGGCATAGATCCGCTGTGTCCCAGGTTCAAAAAGCACCCGACCAGAGGCCAGGTGCCTGCAACGCGTAGTGGTTGTTTGCTTGCTGTATGCAAACTGGCTGCGGTAAAGCTCCGCGCCGTCCTTAGCGGGAAGCTCCCTGTGGGTTCCCTGCTCGATGATGGTGCTGTGGCCCCCAGCGAGGATGAGATCCACATCGATGATCGTTGAGAGGCGGTGCGCGATTGCGAAGCTCGTCCGATTCTCCATGATAGCCCCAAAAAATGAGCTGACGAACAGGGAGAAGACGCTGCTGAGCGATAGCCTGTGTCCGAAGTGGAGGCTCTCTTGAGCTGCTGTGTGCCCTTTCGCTTCCCACTTCGAGCTACCACTACCAGCTAGGCGCCACTCCAGCCGGTAGCCGAGATGGTAAGGCCTGCGAGCTCGTCTGCGCCGGCTTCGCTGCGAGCCGACGACATGTAGGGCAGGCGCGTAAGCGACGAGCTGAAGGCACAAGGCCACGCCATAGGTGAGTGGAGGGTGGCGCGCATCATGGGTAAGGAAGGCCTGATATCCCGGGGCACACCCAAGAAGAAGTGCGGCTACAGCTCGTAGGAAGGCGAGATATCGGCGCATCCCAACAACAGGGTGAGGCAAGACTTTGCGGCAGGCCTTCCCAACTTCCTTGTGACTCTCAGGCGTCACGCAGTTTGAGATACCTGCCGGCAAGCCCTGCCTGAGCCCTATCCTCGACTGTGGTAACTGTAAGCTGGACGCCCTCTACCTTACCTGATGCGGATATGGCCAACTCCATGCTCAGAGCAGCGCTTACCGCCGCCACCAAGCAAGAGCGCAGGCATCTGGTGATCCACTCGAACTGTAGTTGCCACTAGCGCTGGCCAGAAGTGGATAGCCATCTGTAAGGAGGCCAGAATCACTCGCTCCCAGTCGTACAAGGGTTACTCTTCTGACAACGCCCGCTAGGTGGGCTTCTTCAAGACGATGAAAAACGAGATGTTCTACGGCAGGGACTGGTCTGCCGCGACGCTGGATGAGCTGGGGGTGAAGATGGACGGACATATCGTCTGGCACAACGAGAAGCGCCAGAAGAGGTCGCTTGGGAGCATGAGCCCGCTGCAATACAGGCGCAGCCTGGGGCTTGCGGCTTAGGGAAGACAGGTACGGATTCCCGTTGCCACCCCGAAATGCATGGGATACCTGCGGGTAAGAAGCCTGTGCAAGAGTTTAGTTTCCTGCTTCGTGCCACGCGATCAGATCATCGACGACAAGCCCATAGGAGCGGATACCGCCCCGCTCGCCAAAACTTGAGAGATAGGAATCGTTGACAGTCGTCCCTACGTTTTCAAAGGGCCCTTGAAACTGTTGGTAGTGCTTCTGGGTCTCCTGCCGGTCGTGCACGACAAGCATGACCCCGTCTTCGTTCTGTTCCAACGCTGTCTGCATAACCTGCTGTGCGAGATTAGGGTCCTCCCTACACAGCGCATTGAAGCAGTAGTTGAATGCGCTGAAGTAGCCGGAGTAGACAAAGTGGTCGTCTTCACTGGTTGTGCAAGCTACAAACGAAGCAAAGTTGGCCTCTTCCTCGCGGGCGATCCCGAGGCGATGCGCCACCTCATGGCACATATCGAACTCAATCTCTGCGTTCGCATCATCGATCGGCACGCTCGCCTCTCCGGAGTCAGCCCAGTAGATACCGGTGTGACCGGAATACAGCAGGGGTTTCCCAAACAGTATTAGCGCCTTCACCGGCGTTGTCGGCCCCTGGAAGATCGGATACTGTTTTGAGAGCTTCTGGTAGGAGCTTCCCGCAGTCTTCGCCAGTTGGAAGAAGTCCTGCTGCTGCAGGGTTCCATCCTTATCGCGCCGCACCGAGTCCGCCCGTTGCGCGGCCTGATCGAGATAGTAACTGGTTGTCTCTGCAAGTTGGTTGGTTGAGTATTCCTGGACTGAAAAGCCCATCTCAGAGGCGAGCGTAGGGGCATAATGGTTGAGTGCCCAACCGTCAACGGCGCAGGCAATGAGCATGCTTGTGACGAGCACCACCCAGCTTGCCCATCCACGGACCAGTTCCTTGTTCCACAGGTGACGGATCAGCGTAACTAACGCCATCACCACCGCATAGGCGATGAGCCAGTCCCAAACCGCAATCGGGCACCAGGCATTGATCGCGCCGAGGATGGTCGCCAACTGCTTGGTCCCCTCCCGGTAAGCGGGAAAGAAGGACTCCGGCGACTGCCGAAACAGTGCCATCAGGATCGGGCAGGAGGCTAACAGCACCGCGGCACAGATGAACCGTATCCGCGAATACAGCCTCAGCTGTCTTTTGGTCTGCCGTTTCTTACGGCCTTTTCTTTTTCGTGTGCGCTTTTGTGCCATAGCCCTTCACGCCGTATCGTTGTGTTCATATCAGACACACCGCATTATAGCCATCGACGTATACAGAATACTTAAACCCTGCAGTCACTCCACCATACTGAACCTCTGGCCAACTCGTCTTACTGTGGTCACAAAGCAGATCGGAGCTGCCTGAGCAGCGCCGCCGTGCGGCCCCCCTGCTCCCTTGCGCCGCTTTGCCTGATCCTTTTTCTCTTCCGCATCAAAGCCGTACAGACACTTCACCACCAATAGTAAGGTGGCGAGTGTGGCGATGATATCGGAGACTGGCTGGGCGGTCTGTACACCCAAAAGGTCGAAGACGCTGGAGAGGATCACCGCCACAAGTCCTAAGGCGAGACCGAACCGACAGGTACCGATAAAGGTCGCAATCCACATGTATCCTGAGATCTGCAGCATATAGTTCGCTGTCATTGAAGCCCCACTGAGCGCTATCGTGAACGAAGTTAAGCGCAGCGTGAGCGTCCCGGCTTCCACGACCTCTTCCTCATTCCTGAAGAAATAGATCAGCTGTGGGACAAAGATCGCAGTAGCAACACCGGCTGCAAGCACGATACAGAACGCCAGATGCACCGAGAAGAAAATCCTGCTCGGTCCACCTGAAATTTCTGGCTCCCAGGTTGTAGCCCAAAACTGACCGGAAGCCCTGTCCGATTCCCCTCTGCAGATAGTTGGCAAAGCTCGTGATCCGATTCACGTTCGCCATCACCACCACATCCCCAAAGGCTGTCGCAGCATTGTTGAGCAACGCACCTGCGGCCACCGACATACGCTGACAGGCAAAAGAGGGGATGCCGCCCCGGTTGATCCCGTGGAAGAAGGCTTTCGAGAGGCGCACATACTTCCAGTGGAAAGGCATAAGCCCGTTGCGCTGCATAATCGTGACCAGGGCCACAAAGCTGATACCTTGACACGCTATGTTTGAGAGCGCGCTGCCGGCAATCCTTAAGTTGGCACCAAACACCGACGACGGATTCGAGAATACAGTGATGTGGGCGCCTGACATGATAGCGAGTATGGCGGAGAGACTCTCACCCTCAAAGCGGATCTGCATGCTGGGCATCAGCGCGAAGCACATCCAGGGCCATCCCCAAAAGATGGTCCCGATGAGGGCCTTGGCACAGGGCAGGATCGAGGGAGTTGCTCCGGCAAGCGAACAGATCGCCTCCATGAAGATATTACCGGACAGCGCCACGATCGTCCCAACCGTAAGCGAGCACCCTAATCCGGTTGAGGCTAGCATACCCGCCTGTTCATTCTCCTCAGCGCCGAGGTGGCAAGACATCGCGTTGCCGGTCAGATGCGCAAAATAAAAAATCGATGGTCTGGATTGTGCCCATCGCTATAGAGGAGATACCGATCGCGCCTGAGGCGGAGGTATCCAACTACCCTACCTAGTAGGCATCGACGAAGTTATAGAGCACCACTGCGAGACTCGAGAGGATGGCAGGCCAACGCTGCTTGTTTTCAGGATGGTGGGCCTAAGCGGCCCTTTCCTCATTGCCTGATACACCTGCTCTGAGCTCTCTGCCACGATTTCCCCGCCTGTGCAGCTCGACACGCTCTTGATGCAGAGTAGGAAATTAAAGCTTCGCTGTGCAGGGGCTGTGCAGTGAGGCTTCTCATCGAAGACAAGGTGTGCATCGTCAATCGCTCAGACAGGGAATCACAGCAGCGAGCGATCAAGAGTATTCAGAGCTATCTGCAGGTGTAGATGAACATCTCCCTATTTTGCCTGCAAAAGAATCGAGGTTCCCACACCACCGGCGCAGCTGACCTCAGCGCTTATCCATCACCGGCTGTGCCTTCGCCTGTTCCTGTTTGTCCGCCTCATCAAAGTTATGCAGGCACCACAGTGCAAACGGGATCGTGATAATAGCGGTGATCACATCGGAGACCGGCTGAGCGATCTGCACACCGAGCATACCCATCGTGTGTGAAAGGATCACAACGACAGAACCCAGAACAAGCCCGAGTCGGCAGGCGCCGATGAAGGTTGCACTCCACATGTGGCCGGAAGTTTGGAGCAGGAAGTTGGTGATCATGGAGGCGCCGGTCAGCACGATGGAGAAGGAAGTCATGCGCAGCGTCAGAGTACCTGCCTGCACAACCTCAGGGTCATCTCTGAAGAAGTTGATAAGCTGCGGTGCAAAGATTGAGGTCACGACGCCGATCGCAAAGACCGAGATCGAAGCGGCGCGCAGGGAGAAGAAGTATCCCTTACGGACGCGCTTATAGTTTTTGGCTCCCAAGTTGTAACCCAGAACCGGCTGATAGCCTTGGCCGATACCAATCTGCACATAATTGCCGAGGCTCGTGATGCGGTTCACGATTGCCATCGCCGCCACCATCGCATCACCGTACGGATCCGCAGCGTTGTTGAGCAAGGTAGCCGCTACCCCCGACATGCACTGGCGGACGAAAGATGGCACGCCGCCTTGGGTGATCTCACAGAAGAGTCGCTTGGAAGGGCGCACGTACTTCCACCGGAAGGGGGTGATCCCACTGTTCTGCATCATGTAGAGCAGAAGAACGAAGCTGATGAACTGGCAGATAATATTGGCCAATGCGCTGCCGGCAATACCAAACCCCGCGCCGAAGATCAACGCCGGGCTCAGGAAGATATTGATAATAGCGCCTGCGACCATTGCGATCATCGCAGAGAGGCTTTCGCCCTCGAAACGGATCTGCATGTTGAGCATCAGCGCCGAGCACATCCAAGGAGCACCTAAGAAGATAATGCTGATGAAGGTCCTGGCATAGGGCAAAATCGTAGGTGTTGCTCCGGCAATCAGACAGATCTGTTCATCAAAGATATTGCCGAGGATTGCGATCGCTAGGCCAATCGTAATCGTGCACACCAAGCCGGTGGAGGCCAACACATTGGCTTTTTCGTCTTCCTTAGCGCCAAGGTAGCGGGACATCGCCGTACCGGTGCCTTGCGCGAAATAGAAGCCGACAGCTTGAATCACGACCATTGCGACAAAAGAGACCCCGATCGCGCCGGAGGCAGCGGTACCTAGCTGCCCTACAAAGTAGGTATCGACGAGGTTGTAGGCCTCAGTGACCATGTTTGACAAGATAGCTGGCCAGGCTTGGTTGATAATAACAGGACCGACTGGGCCCTCCGTCATCTCTCTATAGATCTGCTCTGAGCTTTTGGCAGTTGCTGCTTTAATGATATTCTTCATGCTTTTTATCCTACCGCGAAGGATGCAGGTACCCACTGAATATCCGCTATGCACTGCAGGTATATTGGTGTTTCCTGGGCTTATATCCCTCAAGAGAAACTCTCACCATAAAAACGCCACCCCGGCGCGGTGTGAGGTGGCGAAAAAGAACCATTGATCGTAGCGACGACTACTGCAGTAGATCTGCCATGGTCTTCCCTGGAGTCAGGGAATCAAAGTCCTTCCTGAACTGGTCCACCGCTGCGTCGATGGCGGCATTCTTAACGAAGCTGTCAATCACGGACGGCGCGGCAGTTGCAGCGCCGACGCCGTACTGGGCAAGCTCAAGCACCTGCTGGCTGTTCTTGAAGGAAGCCGCGAGTACCTCGCAGTCCAGCGCATTGACCTCGAGGATGTCCTGGATCTGCTCTGCGGTAGCCACACCGTCATAGCCCATATTGTCGATACGGTTGATGTAGGGCGCGACGTAGTCTGCGCCGGACTTTGCCGCGAGAAAGGCCTGCAACGGAGTGTAGACGACAGTGCCGCAGGTATGGATGCCTTCTGCGGTCAGCTGCTTGATCGCCTTGAAGCCCTGCGGGGTTGAAGCGATCTTCACAACGGTGCTCTCACCGAAGGCCTTGACGATCGCACGGGCATCGCGGACCATGCCCTCCGCATCGTCGGGAACAGCCTGTACGAAGAGGATACCGTCCTTACCGATCTGCTCTCTGATCTCAGTGAGCGTCTTGACCGGATCCTGGTGGACTCTGGAGAGGATCGTCGGGTTGGTCGTCACCCCGTCAATCGGATAGAGGTCCTCTATGCGTTTGATCTCATCAATGTGTGCATCATCAATCAAAAGTTTCATTTCAAAAGACCTTTCCCCTCTATAGATTCTTTCGTTAGTAATAAAATATCCTTCTGTACGTAATGTATCACATCCAGCGATGAATTTACATCCTTTTTTGAAAGGTGGATTAGCATTCTAAGTGCAACAGGATGGCCCGCTGAATGCAAGCGTGGCACACTCCGGAAGGCTACGA